>ENA-OUQG01000026-OUQG01000026.1-human-gut-metagenome-genome-assembly--contig:-NODE-26-length-147296-cov-7.583832_pt1 | contig 147296 bp, 120 predicted proteins | sample MGYA00237943_ERZ548823 | MGnify/ENA primary metagenome ERZ548823 (study PRJEB26490, sample SAMN05194731) | human gut metagenome | biome: terrestrial biome; feature: human-associated habitat... | reverse complement strand
CACCTTTCTAATCGATTCGCTCGATTCTCCGTGTCCACAATATTGTCCCACTCCAGAGGCCTGCCTTCCGGAACTCGACCGGGCTCATGTATCCCAGCGTCGAGTGCATCCGCTCCTTGTTGTACCACCACACGTAGTCGTTCAACTTCAACTGGAGATCGCGCAGGCTCGCGAACTGCTCCCGGTACACGAACTCGGCTTTCAACGTCTTGTTGGCAGACTCGTCGACGGCGTTGTCGAAAGGGCAGCCCTTCTTCGAGAGCGACCTGGTTATGCCGAAAACCTCGAAGAGCTCGTCGAGCGCCGCGTTGTCGAACTCCGATCCCCTGTCGGAATGGAACACGTCTATGTCGAACAGCGGGAACGCGAGGGTCGCGAACGCGGCCTTGACCAGGTTGGCGTCCTTCTTGGGCCCTGCGGCGTGCCCCACGATCTCGCGGTTGTACAGGTCTATGATCAGGCATATGTAGCACCACGCGCCGAGCACGCGCACGTAGGTGAGGTCGCTGACCACGTGGGTGTGCGGTGCGTAGCCGTCGAACTCGCGCGCGAGCACGTTGGGCAGCTCCGCCTCGTTCGGCCTGTCCGGGCGCGGCTTGAACTTCGCCTTCGTGTAGCAGCTGGCCAGGCCCCGCTCCTTCATGACCCGGCCGATCCTCCTGCGGCTGGCGACGATCTCGCGCTTGGCCAGCGCCCTCTTTATGCGCCTGGTGCCGTAGCGCCCGCCGCTCTTGTCGAACTCCTCCTCGACCGCATCGGCGATCGGGTCCTCGTCGCCCGCGTCCCCGGGCTCGTCCCTGAGCCTGTAGTACGTCGACCTGGGCACGCCTAGCAGCTCGCATTGCGCTGATACCGGGTAACGGCCGGCGTTCGCCGTTATCGCGGCTACCTTCGAGCGAATATCAGCGCTGCCGTTTTTAAAACATCGACCTCCATCCTGAGCTGCTTGTTCTCCTTCTCGAGGTCGAGGATGCGCTGCTGCTCGGGGGTGCGGTTGTCGGCCGCCCTCGTCGATCCGTTCTCGTGTATCGCGCTTATCCAGCGGTGCAGCGTCGAGCTCCCGATGTCGTACTCGGCCTTGATCTCGGCAGGGCTCTTTCCGTTGTCGTAGAGCTGCACGATCTGGCGCTTGAACTCCTCGCTGAACTTCCTCGGGTGCTTGGGGTCTGCCATTGGGGCGTCCTTTCTCTCGTCCCTCAGTCCCTCATGAAACTGTCCCGTTTATTGTAGCCAATCCACCGGATTTACCAAGCATAAGTGCGTTTTCCAGCCTCTTGCTTGCACCGCCGAACTCGACGAGCCTTCCGTGATGCATGATGCGGTCGATAATGGCGGAGGCAAGTTTGTCGTCCCCAAACACCACGCCCCACTTGCTGAACTCGATGTTCGTGGTGATCACAAGACTTCGCCTCTCGTAGCAATCGCTCATCACCTGGAAGAGCAGACGTGCGCTTTCCTGGGACAAGGGGACATACCCCAGCTCGTCGATGACGATGAGATCCGACTTCGCAATATCCTTCAGAAGCACCTCGAGCGTGTTTTCGCGTTTTGCCCGTTCAAGCGCCATCACAAGATCTGCCGCAGTGAAGAACCTGACGGTCTTGCCGCTTTGTACGCACTTGATGCCGATGGCGATGGCAAGGTGCGTCTTTCCGCGCCCCGTTTGCCCGTAGAACACGAAGTCTTGAGCAGCGTTTACGAACTCCAAGCCTTCCAAGTCGTCTTTCGAGTAGCCTTCAGGAAAGCTTATCTGCGAGTAGTCGTAGCCCCCAAATGACTTTATTTGCGGGAATTTTGCCTTGCGCATCAGCCGCTCGATTTTGCGAGCATCGCGCACGGAAAGCTCAAACCTAATCATGTTGCTAACGGCCGCAATCTGACCTGCAGTGGCATTTTCCAGGAAGTGCTTGATCGTATCGTTTGAGAAATAGAGCGTGCGCGCAAGCGCCCTGAAGGCCTGCAGATCCTCGCTTTTCATATAAGCCATCTCTAGCGACCTCCCATATTCAGTGCGGCGTCGTAGACGCTCAGATCAATCGGGTCGTCGTAGTTGATGCAGGGCGCACCGCCGGCGATGCGCGCGGCGCTGACGCTTAAAGACGCAGGGTCGATACGACCAGTTGAGGCGTATGCCAGCTCCGCCGCGCCAAGAGTCGCCTCCCAGCCGCTCTTTGCGCACTCGTCGCGCAAAAGGCGAAGACTTGCCTTTAGCTCCCCAGATTCCAAAGAGTCGAGATGCCCTCGGAGATCCTCACGCATCGCGCTTCTGGCCTTGGAGTTTTTCCATCCGCCTGGCTTTACGCAAAGAAGCGGCAGCTGGCTTGCGGGGTCGGTCGTGTCCGTGGGCGCATCCCCGTATGCGCGCCTGTGCTCGCATACGAGCGCGCCGTCGTCGGTATGTATCGACACGCTGAACGCCCGCAGCGCCACGATTAAGGTCTTTCCCGCAAGGCTCGGGTCGCTTGAGTAGTAGTGGTGCCCGCAAAGGCATATCTTTCCCTGCTTGTTCGCCCTGGCAGATACGTAGCGCACAGGGTCAAACGGCTTTGCGGGAAGGCCGGATAAGGCAAAGCTGTCTTCCACAAACAGCTGGCTTTCTGGCTCTCCTTTAATCCAGTGCGGCTTGTCCGAGAGCCTTAGGCACTTGTCGAGCAAATGCTTGTTGAAGATATCGATGTTGTGCACTTGGGCGGGAGGCGTGAAGAGGTTTCTCCTGATAAAGCCGACCTTGTTTTCCACGTTTCCCTTCTCGTTTCCAGAGGCGGGGCTGCAAAACGAGTAGGCGAAGCCGTAGTGCGCCGCGAACGCGCCGAAGAGGTCGGTGGTACGCACTTCCTTGCAAACCCGCCTCCCGATGCCGGTCGCGTTGTCGAACACGATTCTTGAAGGAACTCCGCCGGTATATTCGAATATCTTTTTCAGCCCCTCGCAGACGCACTCGGAGTTCTCCGACGGGAGCACCTGCGCAAAGCCGACGTTCGAGTAGGGAAAGGTGACGACGAAGTAGCGCATGCGGCGCCTTGTGCCAAGCAAATAGAAATCAGCTTCGCCGAAGTCGGCCTGCGCCTCACCCGGCGCCCAGTCCAGATCAAGATAGGCGTCTTCGTATGCCTTGCGGGTCTCTTTGAGCTTTCTGACGTAGCGGTTTACTGCAGATTCGCTTACATTAACGCCGCATTCTTCAGTTAGGCGCTGGTAGATTCGCCGGGACGTGTGTCGTTGCTTTTTCCAGTTGGTTTTGTCCTCATCAAGCCAAGACTCGATTATTGATCTGTAAGGATCGAGTTTGGACGCATGCTTTTGCTTTGAGGGGATTTGAGGCGAGAAGTCGTCCTTTTTAAGGTATTTGTAGACGGTGTCGCGCGAGACACCCGTAGCGCTTGCGATATCCGTGATACTCAAGCCGTCTCTTCGCAATTGCCGTATAGAATTGATTGCGGGCATGCCGATCATTTTCCTTCCTGCCTTTCTGTTAGATTCCGAAGACAACCAACAGATTAGGCACCATGGATTAAGGTCGGCATGTTCGCGCTTATTTTGTCGAAATCATAACGCCGATTTTGTCGACGCTCACTGTACTAAACACATTCAGAGCGAGCGGCGAAACCTCGAGGGCATTCGCGACGTCCTCGACCTGGGACGGCTTCGGGGTCCTTGTGCCGCTCTCGTAGTGGCGAATCGCCCCCTCGGTGAGCCCCTCCTTCTCGGCAAGCTCTCCCTGGTACATGCCGCGAAGCTTTCGGTAACGCTTGATCTTGCCGCCGGTCGACATCGCTCCTCCTATACGAAATGCAAACGCCGCAATTCTAGCATCGTACGGAAACGTACGCAAATCATTGATAGCACAGAACCGTACGATTATGATTCATTCCTATAACGTACATATCCGTACGATGTTAGGAGGAGCATTGGGCGATCAGAAAGAGAGGCCGACGATGCTGAACGCTGGGCAGGTGGCTGAGCGTCTCAACATGTCGAAAGGTTTTGCCTGCAAGGCCATCAGGGACATGAACGACGAGCAGGAAGCGCTCGGTCGCCCCGCCGTGAAGGGACGCGTGAGGTCCGACCACTTCGAACGCAGATACTTCGCGGGCGATGAAGATGCCCGTGTACAAGAGCGAGAACGGCACTTTCTACGTGCAGTGCTTCTACCGCGACGGCAGGGGCGCCGAGAGGCGCAAGGTGAAGAGGGGCTTTGCCACGGAACTCGATGCGCATTCATGATTCGCACACAATTGGAGCCATTCATATAGCATTTCACGCCGTTACCCAGGCGCCTTTCATCCCACTTAATCCAGCTACTCCAAAATACGTAGAATGACCTGGGAAAAGAATGGTATCGCCCCCATCAGGACGAATCATAATATCCACTCATGCAGAGAGGAGCGCCCATGGAAATCAGAAACGTCACCGTCGCCGGAGGCGGCGTGCTCGGAAGCCAGATTGCCTTCCAGACCGCCTTCAAGGGATTCGACGTAACGGTCTGGCTGCGCAACGAAGAGTCCGTCGAACGGGCCAAGCCGAAGTTCAATCGACTGGAGAAAGTCTACCTCGCAACGCTCGAGGCGATGAAAACCAACCCCACCGCCTATTGCCGCGGCCTCGCTCCCTCTCCCGAAGTTTCGCACGAGGACATCAACGCCCTCAAGGGAAAGGCTCATGCCGCTCTCGAGAACATCCGCTTCACCACGAGCTACGAGGAAGCCGCTCGCGACGCCGATCTCGTGATCGAGGCCATCGCCGAAGACCCGGCGCAGAAAACCGCGTTCTACAAGGAGCTCGCCGGCCATCTTCCTGAGAATGCCATCGTCGTCACCAACTCGTCCACCCTTTTGCCGAGCATGTTCGCCGACGCGACCGGCAGGCCGGCCAAGTACCTCGCCCTGCATTTCGCCAACGAAATCTGGCGCAACAACACCGCCGAGGTCATGGGGCATCCGGGCACGGAGCAGGCGGCCTTCGACGCCATCGTCGAGTTCGCCGCCGCCATCGGCATGGTGCCGCTGCCCTTGCACAAAGAACAGCCCGGCTACATTCTCAACAGCATGCTCGTGCCGTTCCTCAATTCTGCCCAGGCCCTCTACGCCACCGGCGTGGCCGAGCCTGAGACCATCGACAAAACCTGGATGCTCGCGACGGGCGCGCCACTTGGCCCCTTCCGCATCCTCGATATCGTGGGGCTGACGACCGCCTACAACATCGTTTCCATGAACCCGCAGGCAAACGACCCCGATTCGGTGCCGGGAAAGATCGCCGCGCTGCTCAAGGAGCGCATCGACGCAGGCAAGACGGGCATCAACGCCGGCGAAGGGTTCTACAAGTACAAATAGCAGCAAACAGACTTAGGGAAGCGCTGAATAAATAGTGTTGCGCCCGCAAAATTCGCTTCGCCATTGGATTTTTCGGGCGGAATCGCCCTGAGATGCGCTTTGAACAGGCCTTATCCCGCCCCATGGACCCCATCGGCTCGATCGAAAGTCTCAATCGAGCCGATGGGGCAGCCGGGCTTTCCGGCCGTCTCGCACGTATCGCATAGCTCGGGCCGCACCGTCAAATCCGGACGGATCCTCTTTGGCGTTCGGGGCCGTTTGTCTGATGTCGTCGGCCTCTGCCGAAGGACCGTCTCTTCCCGGCGGTTCGTCTCACCGGCTATTTCGAAATCGCCATCTCGGGTTTCTCACGCGAGAAGGGAAGATGATTCGGCTCGCGGTCGTTCCCGCAGAGCGGCGCGCCTACTTGACAAGGCCTTCCAGCGTCAAACCGATGTGAAGCGAGTTGGTCAGTCCGAGCGCAACGCTTCGTTCGAGATAAGTGACCCCGGCGCCGAGAGGCTCGACGACGGTGACGGGGCACAATGCGGAAGAGAGGCGTTCGCGCAGCCTCGCGACCGCCTGCTGCATCCCCGTGCATCCCAGCACGACACAATCGATGCGGTCCTCGTCATGCATTCGCATGCAGACATCCGCCAGGCGTTCGTCTACGCCGTCGCCTCCGAACACTTCTCCGACCATCATGTCGGCGGGAACTACGGAGGATATCTTGCCGTCGAACCCTTCGGTGCGCGCCTTGCGCTCCTCGTTGGCTATTCCGTCGTGGTCGGTGGTTATGATGCCCACGCGCCCTCCGAGCGAGAGCGCGGTGAGGATGGAGGGAACATACCCGCCGTAAACGGGAATATCGACCATCTCGCGCAGAGCTTGGACGCCGGGGTCGTCGAAACAGTTCACGAAGATTCCCTCGGCGCCGCGCTCCGCGGCGCGCAGGCCCTCGCGTACGACCTCCGTCCCGTTGAACATGCCGTGCATGTCCGATTCGATGGACGGGAATCCGCTTTGGATGCCGACATACTCGATTTCGGTATCCGGGCGAACGAGCGATGCGAGATAGGGGCGCATCGCATCGAACACGTTGCTCGGCAGATTTACGACAGAATTGATGACGGTAAGCTTCATCGCGGGCTCCTCGGGTTTTGGGCGTTTACTCGGAGATCGCCATTGCTTTAAAGAAAGCTGCGGGCGCAGTTAGCGAGAGTCGCGGCCCCTACCCCAGCAAGCCTGCGAGCTTCGGGTTCATGAACAGGTTGTAGTACGTCGCAAGCGCAATGGCGATAAGTCCCACGACAACGCTCGCAACGGCCCAGATTTTTTGACGTTTCAGATAGGTTTCCTTCGATACCCCCCTGCTCAAAGCGCGATGAAGCGCGAACGGCTGCGAGACGACGGAAAACGCCACCGTTCCCGCCGTAAGCATGGCGAATACCAGAATGCCCAGCGCAATGGCGACGGGCGTATGGAAGGCGATGGCGTTCACGAAGCACGTATCGGCCACGATCCACAACGGATAGAAGATGATGGTCGCCCACATTCCATGCGCTGCTCCCCAGATGGGCGGCATGAACAGCGCGCCGATATTCACGCGCGGCACGCCCTGCAAAAGGCGTTCTTCGGCAGCATATTGCTCTTCCGTGATGACCGGCGCGCTCTGCGCCGCCTCGTTGCGTTTGCTCACAATCTATTCCTTACGGGTCGAAAATCCGAAATCGGCAGGCTTCGCGGGTTCGATTGTCTCGATAACATCAACGCGCTCGGCGTCGCTTGGCGAAGGCGGCACAAAGGAAGTGCCGTCGGCGTTATGGAATTGCACGCCCAGGCGCACAAGCTCGGCGAGCACTGAATCGACAAGCAGGGGCAAAGCCGCATGAACCCGAGGCGTGAGGCCCTCGATAAAGCTCGCAGGGCTCATGTTCTCCACCTGAATGCCGAAGCACACGCCATCGGCCTCGTGGCCTAAAAGCGATGCAGACGCGAGCAAATCGGACAGGCGCATGTCGTGCAACGACTGCATGACGCCGTGGCCCGCGATGTCGCTCGGGGCGAAACGAAATACCGTGCCAGGCTGCTCGCCCGTTCCGTCTACCGCATCAACGACGATGACGAAATCGGCTTTGCACACATGCGGCAACAGATCCATAGTCATGCACCCTGCATCATAGAGCGCGACATCGTCGCCGAAACGATAGCCCGCTTCAAGCGCGTCGTACACCGCCGGACCAACACCGTCGTCAAGCATAAGACGATTGCCAATGCAGAGAATCGCGATTTTCATCAATCCCCCTACTGGCCGAGTTCCACGGGCGTCACACGCGTCGAGCGACTCGGATCAATGGTCATGCTCTGGAAGCGATCGGCCATGAAATCGTTGCCGTAATACTCCTCGAAGAATTGCTCCATGGCGTTCACCGGCTCCATTCCAGCCTCGCGCTGATACCAACAGTCGAACGCGAGCATGGTCATAACGGCGTTGACGAGCATGAGCACGGCGCACACCGAGGTAAGACCGTATCGCCATTTCCAGGGAATCGCATTCACGACCTTGAGCATGCGCGGCAAAAGCAGTTTGATCCACACGCAGCCCAAAACGCCCCACATGGCCATGAACATGCCGTTGGTTCGGCCGTCGATAGAGAGGAACGTGCCCGTATAATCCCAGGCCATAATGCCGAATGCGAACTGGAAGAACCAGCTCACCAAGTACTCGAACGCGCCGCCGATAACGGCACTCACCAAGAAAATCACGAGGAAATTGGCTTTATGGAAACGGTTGAGCGCAATGGTCATGAGCACCGCCCCAATACCGTAGATCGGCGAAAACGGTCCATACAGAAGACCCGCGCGGTCTTGGTAGACGCCCGGTTCAACAACGGCCATGTGATAGATGACCTCGATAATCAAACCGAGTACGCAGCACACCACGAAAATCCAGAACAAGTTGAAGAAGTTCAGCTCGATATAGCCTTTGCCCGTCTCGTCGCGGCCGAGGGTTCCGTCTTCGGCACGCTCGCGCGTCTCAAGGTCGGCCAGCTTGCGCTGAAGGCGGCGCTCTTCCGAAAGAGAGGGGTCGATATACGACAACAGGGCGACGAGGAACACCAAATGCAGCACTTCATAGAGGCCCGGGCCATGCAAGCCCGAAAGCATGACCTCGCACACCATAACGGCGACGTTGATCGCTACGAGAATTTCGGCCGCAATGCGCGCACCGCGACGGCGGTCGCGAAGCATGCGCACGCCCAAAACAATGGACATAACCGCGCCAACGCCCGTAAGAGCGATTTGAACTATGGCGATAACGAGGGTCGTCGTGTCGATCGGCGCTCCGGCATCACTAGTAAGCGACGGCAGGTAGAAGCCCAAAATCGCCGCTATCGGAATCGAGATTACCGAGAGCGCGATAAGCGCAACCGCATATATCTTAAGCAGCAGCGGGAGTTTCTTTTCTGGAGGCGTCGCAAGCGAATTCGATGCGGTCATAAATCTTGTGCCCTTCCCGGTCTTTCAAACATGCACAGCAGTGTTCCTATAATAACCATGCGCGGCGCGATAAAAGCACGCAAGCAACCGTTCTTCGCTCAAAAGCCAAGTTGTCCAGGCGAATACCGCGTCGCAGAAATGTACCGCATCGCATGATGCAATCGGGAATCGGCGCGAAAACAGCGACCGAACAACGCAACCCGAACGCGCAATCGTGAAAGCAAAATGCATCGGAACCTGCATGGTTCGAGTGCGATGCCGCGCAACGCGCTGCACCGGTTTGGTTACGGCATCGTCACGCACCGCCAAGTTGGTTACGTCACCGTTGCCTTCTTGCGATAGAATCGGCGTAAGAAACAAGTACGAACACGTACGCATTATTCGCTTCCAGAGAGGCAGCTATGGCTTCTTCCAAAAACATCGGCGACCAGATTTTCAATGCGGTGCAAAACGCCGTGGACTCGCAAGATTTCAGCAATCTTCAGTCAACCATCGAAAAAAGCATCGGCATCGCCGCCGAGGGCATCGCGCGCGGCCTAAGCTCTGCATCGGATGGCATTCGACGAGGCCAGGAACAATATGCCCTCGCACAGGCCAAGAAGCGTCGCGAAGAACAGATGGCAACGATTTACGCGAACCCCAGCGGGCAACGCAGCGTTGGCATCGCGCTCGTCGGTTGGGGCGTCGTTTTGGGCGTACCGGGCCTCGCTGGCACAATTTTCACGATTGGCGCGGGCTCAATTCTTGTGGGAAGCATTCTTGCTGCGGCGACGGTCGCAGGCGGCGCTCTGTTCGCGATGGGCATTAAACGCCTGAACCTCGTAAACCGCTTCGAACGCTACCGCGACGCCATTGGCCTGCGCGATTTCTGCTACCTCGACGAAATCGCGGCCAGCACCGCCGATACAACCGAAAGCGTGCGCCAAAACGTGAAGGCGATGCTCTCGCACGGGCTTTTCAAGCAGGCGGCGCTCGGCGACGGCGAAAACTTCCTGGCGCTTACCAACGACGCCTATCAGCAATACCGCCAGGCACGCGGCAAGGCGCTCGAAAAGAAACAGCAACGAGCGCTCACGCAAAGCGAGCATTCGCAGCTTGACGCCGAAACACAAGCCTTGCTCGCACGTGGAAATGCCTATATCGAGCAAATTCGCGAGAGCAACAAGGCAATTCCAAACCCGGAATTCAGCAAGAAGATCGACCAGATCGAACACGTGGTACGTACGATTTTCGATCGCGCGGCCGAGCGGCCCGAGGTCATCGACGACCTGGACCATTTGATGGATTACTACCTGCCAACCACGGTCAAACTTCTTGATGCCTACCGCGACCTGGACGCGCAGCCTATCCAAAGCGAAACCATCTCGCAGTCGAAACGCGAGATCGAAGGCGCACTCGACAGCCTGAACGTCGCATTCGAGAAGCTGCTCGATTCGGTGTTCCGCGATATGGCAATCGACGTTTCCTCAGACATTTCGGTGCTGCATACCGTGCTTGCGCAGGAAGGCCTGTTAGAAAGCCCGTTCGATAAGCAAAAGAGCGAATAGTCCCCTCTGGGGGCGAGTCTCAAAGAAAGGCACAACCATGACCGACGTCAAAACCGAAACCCCCACCGTCGAGCTCACGCTCGCGCCGACGCTCGATGCCGCGCCGGTGCCCACGCTCGCTAACACGAGCGGCGACGCCCTGGCTCCCGCGAGCGATGCCGCCGAAGTGCCCGCGAAGCTCGACGACAGCATGCTGACCGAAGACGAGAAGAAGATGGTCGAAAGCTTCTCGCAGCAGATCAACGTGCGCGATACCGCGATGGTGCTGCAGTACGGCGCCGGCGCCCAAAAGAAAATGGCCGATTTCAGCGACACAGCGCTCGAAAGCGTGCGAACGAAAGACTTGGGCGAGGTCGGTGGCCTTCTTAGCGATGCCGTGACCGAGCTGCGCAGCTTCGATGCGACCGAGGAGAAGGGCCTGTTCGGCTTCTTCAAGAAAGGCGCCAACAAAATAGAATCGCTGCGCGCCCGCTACGACAAGGCCGAGGCCAACGTCGACAAAATCGTGAAAGCGCTGCAGGGCCACCAGATGACCCTTATGAAAGACGCCGCCACACTCGACAAGATGTACGAGCTCAACCTCACCTACTTCAAAGAGCTCACCATGTACATTCTGGCCGGCAAGAAAAAACTCGCTGAAGTGCGTGAAGTCGAGCTGAAGGAACTCGTGGACAAGGCAAAAGCCACGGGTCGCGCTGAAGACGCGCAAGCCGCACAAGACCTCGATGCCATGTGCACGCGCTTCGAGAAGAAGCTTTCCGACCTCGACCTCACGCGCACCATCGCCATGCAAACCGCACCGCAGATTCGTCTCGTGCAAAACAACGAGATTACGCTGGTCGAGAAAATCCAAACCACCATCGTGAACACCATTCCACTGTGGAAAAGCCAAATGGTTCTGGCGCTCGGCATCGCGAATTCACAAGAGGCCGTGCGCGCACAAACCGCCGTCACCAACATGACGAACGACTTGCTGAAGAAGAATTCCGAAATGTTGCACACCTCCACCGTCGAGGTGGCAAAGGAATCGGAGCGCGGCATCGTCGATATCGAAACGCTGAAGCAGACTAACGAAACGCTTATCAAGACGTTCGACGAAGTGCTGCAAATTCAAGCCGAAGGCCGCCAGAAGCGCGCCGAGGCCGAAGTGGAGATGCGCCGCATCGAAGCCGAGCTCAAGCAAAAGATGCTCGAGATTCCGCAGCTTCCTTAAGCCGACCCCACTTCACCACATCACGTGCCACGCGTTTGTGCCGCACGAAAAAGGTGCCGCCCCTCTCGCAGGGACGGCGCCTTTGCTTTTAATGGCTTGCGGCTTAGAGAGCTGCGCTCAAATCGCCCGCAGCCTTCACCTTCACACGGTTGGTGTGACCGGGGTAATACTGCAGCGGAACGTCTTCAGAATCGATGATCTCGACGGTTTCGCGCACAGCGCCAGCCTCGACAGCAGCCTCGATCGCGGCAGCGCGAGCGGCCTTGAGCGCCTGGTCGCGAGGGGTCTCGTCATAATCGACGAGCGCCTCATAGGTGCCGCTCACCTTCGAGATGGCGGAACCGATCGCGTTCGCGCATCCCGAGAACTCGGGCTTCACGCAGGTCGCGGTGCCAGCGAGGTCGGTCGGCAGAATGATGCAGCCGCCGCCCACCAGAATGGCGTCGATATCGTCGTTGGACACCTTCATCATATCGATGCCCTCTTCGACCATCTCGCGCATAACAGCCATGGCCTTCTTGGCAAACCCCTCGTCGATGTGAGCGACCTTGCTCGCATCGCCCACTTCGGCCATGCCAAGGCGCACCGCAATGTCGGTTGCGGTAAGGGTGTCGCCGCCGAACACGAGCGCCTTCTTGGTGATTTCATAGCCCACGGAATCGGGGCCAACGGTCACGGTGCCGTCTTCGTGCTCGCGAACGATGGAGCCGCCGCCCAAACCGATGGAGATAACATCGGGCATGCGGAAGTTGGTGCGCACGCCGCCGATGGTCACGGCAACGCCGCTCTCGCGCGGGAAGCCGGCCTGCAGAACGCCCAGGTCGGTGGTGGTACCGCCCACGTCAATGACGATGGCGTCATCCATGCGGCTCAGATAGCTTGCGCCGCGAATGGAGTTCGTGGGGCCGCATGCGATGGTCAGAATCGGGTAACGGCGCGCGTGATCAATAGTCATGAGCGTGCCGTCGTTCTGGGACAGATACACGTCGGCCTCGGTAATGCCACGCTCGGCCAAGCTCTTCGCAAAGCCCTCGGTGAAGCGCTCAGCAACCAGGTGGAGCGCAGCGTTCAAGATGGTGGCGTTTTCGCGCTCAACCAAGCCCATGGAGCCAATCTCGCTCGAGATGGAAATGCGCACATCGTCGCCGAGCACTTCGCGGGCAATCGCAGCGGCGGCGAGCTCGTCATCGTTGCGCACGCCGGCGAACACGCAGCTAATGGCGACCGATTCGACCTTGCCCTTCACGCCCTCGAAGAAGGCGCGGCATGCAGCCTCATCGAAGTCGGCCAAACGCTTGCCGTCGAATTCAAAGCCGCCGCCAATAATGGCAGTGTCAACGGCAACCGCGGCAATATCGTCGGACCAATCGACCATGGGAGGAATGCCCACAGAAGCAGGTGCGCCGATGCGCAGGATGGCAATAGGAGCCAACCCCTTGCGCTCGACGATGGCGTTCGTGCACTGCGTGGTGCCGAGCATAGCCTGCTTGATGAGTTTGCGATCGATGTTCGCCTGGGCGAGCACGGCGTCAACCGCACCCATGATGCCCTCGTAGATATCGCCCGAGGTGGGGTTCTTCACCGCGGCGACAACCTTCAGGTTCTCGTCGATCAAAACGGCGTCGGTGTTGGTGCCGCCGACATCAATGCCAAGTTTGTACATATCTCCTCAACTTTCTTCAAGTTGCATTCAACGTTGCTGCCCGGCCGCCCCTCGCGCCGCGCCTGTTCGCGAAGCGCGGAGCTCCTACCGCTCGCTTTGCTCGCTATGCGTCGCTCCTCGCATTTCCAATTCTAGAAAAAGAAGATTGAGAAATGCGAAGCTTCGAAACAGGCGCGGCGCGAGGGCGGCCTACGGACAATAAACATGCAGCGTATTCGGTGGCGAGGGTGGAGCAAAACTTCGTTTTTCTCACTCTTCTTTATTCAAAAACTGAAAAAATGAGGCGCAACGCAAAGCGAGCGTTAGGCGCGCCGCGTTTTGCAGAACCCTCGGCATCGAATACGCGGGCGGGATTCGCTACCCCTTACATCTCTCTTCGACAGGGATGTAATCGGTATTCAGGCCGAAATAGCGCGGTCCAACCAGCTCAATGCCCTTCTCGGTGCGCCACAAGTGGTAACACGGAAGGCCAACGACCAGCACGCGCTTGCCGTACTTCAACGCGTCGGTGGGCACGGGCGTGAACGTTTCGGTGTCGACCAGGCAAATGAGGTCGGGCGTCGTGGCAAGAATTTCGCCGTTCACCGTCGCACACAGGTTCTCATTCTGGAAATCGACTTCCGCATGGCCGCCCTTGTCTTCGCCGATGCCCTCGAGCACGACCTTGCCGAAGTTGAAGCCGCCGCGGGTCTCGCGCAGCACGTCGGCAATCTTGCCCTTGAACAGGCGGAAGCCGCCGGTGTAGTCGAAGAAGTATTCTTCAGGCGTCATATTCTCGGGGCAGTTCTTAATGCCGCGAATCGCACGACCCAGCTCCTGGCTGCGCGTGACAATGCCGCGCACGCCGAACTCGCGCACCTGCGAGGCCGTCATGACGTACTCGGTCGACACCACGCTGCCGCCGCATGCGGTGCAGCCGGCACGGCAAATGTTCTCGACCCATTTGTTGTTAATGGTCTCCATAAGACCCATGTTGCCCTTTTCGTCAATGAAGAGCATGGGGCTTGCCGACACGCCGCCAATGGTGAACGTAACCATTTGAATTTCGGGGAACGCGCGGCCCATGCCGTCGACGTCGACCATGGGAAGACCCAGGCGCGCTGCCGCGGCAATGGGCAGCATGGAATTCACGCCGCCAGCCTCGATGGGCATGATGGCCGTGATTTTCTTGCCGTAGTAGGAACCCACCATATCGATGAGCTTGGTGAACTCGTTAGAACCCACGCCCTTCTCGGTGAGAATCGTCGGAGCACCCACGCTTGCAACGGGGACAACGACGTCGTCGTCAGAAAGCTCGTCGACGTCGATGAGCGACACCTCACCGCATTCCTTCACGGCGCCAATGGCGAGCAGCTTGCCAATATAGGGGTCGCCGCCGCCGCCCGCGCCCAAAAGCGCTGCGCCCAAAGCGATGTCTTCGATATCGGAAATGCCGATTTTACGCATGGCTCTCCTCCTTCGAAAACTCGGCGCAACGCTCCTCAACGGGGCGATATTCGACGTCTTTCAAGCCGAACCACGCGGGGCCGGCGAGTTCTAAGCCGCGAGGCGTGCGCCATGCGGCGTCGCACGGCAGACCAACGACGAGGGCGCGCTTGCCGTATTTCAGGTTCTCGGTGGTAATGGGCACGAACGTCTCGGAATCGACCAGACAAATAAGATCGGGCACCGTAGCCACGATTTCGCCGTCGACCTCGGCGTAGATGTTCTCGTTCTGGAACTCGACCACGGCTTTCTTGCCCTTGTCTTCGCCGATGCCTTCAAGCGTCACGCGGCCGAAGTTGAAGCCGTCGCGCGTCTCGCGCAGCACGTCGGTGATTTTACCCTTGAAGAAGCGGAAGGCCCCGCTTTCACCGAGGAAGAACTGCTCGGGATTGTCGGCGTCGGTCGCCGTACGAATGATGCGGCCGAGCTTCTGCGCGTAATCGACTGTGCCAACGACGACGCTCGTCTTCATTTTCTCGCCGCTCATGGGCGATGCGAGCGTGGTCACCTGGCCGCCGCATGCGGTGGTGATTTCACGGCCGATTTCCTCGGTCCAGTCGTTGTTGATGGTCGTGAGCACCGTGCAGTTGCCCTTTTCATCGGCAATGATGAAGGGGTTGGTGGAAACGCCGTTCAGCGTGAACGTGTCTTGCTGAATGCCCGGAAACGCGCGGCCCATGCCGTCGGCGTTAATGAGCGGCAGGCCCGCTCGAGCGGCCGCGGAAATAGGCACCATGGAGTTCATGCCGCCCGCCTCGGAAAGCAAAAACGCATCGAGCTTGCGGCCAAGCATGCGCTCCATCATGGCGCGAACCTTGGGATACTCGATTCCGTTCGTGCCCTTCTCGAGCGACACGCTCGGAGCGCCAACGCCGCAAATGGGCGCGACGGTCCAGGTGTCAGGCACTTCATCAATGTCAAGCAGCTCGACCGGACCATGCTTCTTCACGGCTGCGATGGCCTCCAAGCGACCCATATATGGATCGCCGCCGCCACCCGAACCCAAAAGCGATGAGCCAAGCGCGATGTCGTCGATATCTTCGATTCCGATTTTCCTCACGCGAGCCCCCTTCCTAGTTCAGCCCCGCCGCACGCGGCAGGGCACTTTGCGACATATGCCGCTTACCTTCAGGCGCCCCCGCGGGGCACCCCGATTAAAGCAAAGCCGCCCTTGCGAGCGGCTTGTAGCGCAGTAGTTTTAGACTACCCTATTCGGCCGACTTCTTCGTGAAAAGCACGATAGAACCGTCAAATGCGGGAAGTTTCATTGCCTTGTAGATAATCACGTACAAAATCATGGAAACGACAATGCCGTTCACAGGGCCAATAAACAGCGGGAAATCGAGCATTTCGAGCGGCGTGCCCACGAACGTGCCGCCCGTCACCATGGCAAACACGGCGCCCACCGCGAAGCTCACGACGCCCGGCGCCGAGATGCCCTCGAGAGGCTTGAAGTTCTCGGGTCGGCCTTTGCGAATGAAGAAGTAGTCGGCAATCATGGTGCCAGCGAGCGCGGGGACCATGGCCGAAAGGAACGTAAGAAACGTGGTGAAGTAATCCATGATGCCCACAGCAGCGGCGACGAGGCCGACAATACCGGCGATCATCGTGGTGAGCTTGTACGATTCCTCGCCCTTGCCCGCCATGGCCGTAAATGCCAAGCCGGCGGAATAGGCGTTGCCAACGTTTACGGCCCACGTGGAAGCCACGATGGCGACCACGGAAATAAGTGCCAAGCCCATGCTCGAAAGCACGATAGTGATGTCGCCGCCCGATTCAGGAACGGCGATAGCGAGCACAGCGCCCATCATGAGCACAAGGATGTTCACCGGCCACACGCCAACGACGCTCGAAACCACAGCCGCTTTGCGGTCTTTCGCATAACGGGTGAAGTCTCCCACGCTAGCACCGCCTACGGCAAACAGACCGACGGAGATGCTAATGCCAGCAGCCAAACCCATGCCCTCGACGGGCACATAGTTGAAAATGGAATCGGCGCCAGTACCCGCGATAGAAATGCCCAAGCCGTACACGCAAATGACGAACAGCAGCGCAGCAGAAACCGTGTTCACCCACTTCACACCATCGAAGCCGTAAATCGCCGATGCGAGCATGAGCGCGCCAAGCACGACAGCGGAAATCCATACAGGAATCTCGAAGCCCGTAAGGTCGGCGAAAGCGATCGAAAACGACGCGCCGCACACGGCAGCCTGCACGCCGAACCAGCCCACGAGCGACACGCCCATGATGAAGCCAACGATGTAGCGTCCGCCTTTCTTGCCGAGTGCCGCCGTGGAAAGGGGCGCCGTGGGAAGTCCCACATCGGCCGATTCCATAGCCACGAGGCTCATATAGGCGACGATAATGCCAAAGCCGATAAACGCAGCCAAGAAACTATCGAACAACGTGAGGCCCGCGCCGAGCGCGGCACCAGTAATAAGCGAAGAGACATTGAAGGCGTTGCCAATCCAAATGCGAGCGATTGACCACCAACCCTGACGTTCCGATTCCGAAACGTACAGGCCCTCGGTCTCAAAGCTCATGGCTTCTTGTTCAGAAGACATGGGTAATTCCTTCTTTCCATACGAGGCAATAATTCGGGCAGTTTAGCACACTAAAGCACGAATGTGAAAAAGAAGGCACGTCATAACAGCATATTCAAGAAAATGCATATTACAGAAGAATATTCAGAGTCTCGTTCGAAAACGGCGCAAAGCGGACGCGCCCCCCCTTGCACGCCAAGGCAAGGCGGCCACGAGCTTCGGTGGCGAGCATTCGCCGCATTGCCTGCTCCTACGCCAAACCGAACTTCCTGCGCACGCGCTCGAGCTTGCGACGCCACGGGCCATACAAAGCGAGCAAGAACACAACCGTCGCTACGCCATGCACGATATCGAAAGGCAGGGCCGTCGCATACACCGCCAAGACGCCCGCCCATCCTGACGCCTGAGCGTGGAAGAAGCTCAAGATGCTCCACGCATTCAGAATGAAGCCGTACCCGAGGCAAGCCAGAAAACCGTATGCGTACACGATGGTGGGATGCGCATCGATCAGACGGCGAGTGGCCAAGGCGCGGTTTTCCTTATCGGTACGCGCCTGATGTGGCAACAAGGCGGCACTTTCGGTTTCTTCATCAGGCGCAACGGGGTACGCTGAATCGCTCGCGATGCCGGTCGCTTCCCCACTACGAGCCCGACAAGAGTTCTTCGACTCCACCGCCCGTCGCTTTGCAGGCACCATCGCAAGCAACCCGGCCCCATAGCCAACCAAGCCCCAGGCATACATTTGCCACGGTGTCCACGGGCCTTGGCCGAAGAAGAAATTCGAAGCGAGCGCCGCTAAAGCGCCCACCATGAACCCGCTTTTACGCCCGAATGCGACGCCGGCGATAATCGCGATGGCGCTCACCGGTTTGAAATCGGGAATGGGTGCGAACAGAATGCGACCCGCTGCGGCAAGGGCGGCCAGCACCACCGTGGGCATGATGTCGCGCAGGCGCGGGCGCGACGCCTCATAGCTCGCGAAAAAGACGCCTATGCTCGCAAGCACCACGACGAGCGTGAGCAAGGCGGTCTGGTTGAAATTCGCGATGGCGCACGCCACCAACACAACAGGCGTGGCGAAAATGGCGGCAATCTCGGCCGCGATGCGAGTGCGAACGCCAGCGTTCCCGTGTGTCGCCTCCATTATGCACGCCCGCCTTCTGCCGCAATTTCGCCGAAAAGGCGGCTTTTAACGTTCGGGCGATAGACGATGTTGTTTGCAAAGAACGCCTGAACAGGTTCGGTGCACGCGATTTCGCCATCGAAGGGCATCGACACGAAATCGGCCGTGACGAGCGCGAAATCAAGATCGTGCGTCACGAAAACGATGGTTTTGCCCCCATCGGCAAGCTCGCGCACCGTTCGGGAGAAATCGGCGCACGACGCCGGGTCGAGGCCCTTGGTAGGCTCATCGAGGAAGAGCACCTCGGGGTTCGCGAGCAGAAGCTTCGCGAACGCGAGTTTTTGCTGCTGGCCGCCCGAAAGGTCATACGGGTGGCGCGCTCCCAAGCTTTCAAGCCCGAAGCGCCGCGCCATAGCTGCGGCTTCACGCTGCCCATAGCCGCAGCGAGTCGACCACTCCATAAGCTCCTCGCGCACCGAATCGCATACGAACAGCGCCTTCGGATCTTGAGGAAGTAAGGCCTGGGAATACCTTAGAGCGTTGTCAATATGGCCGCGTTGCGGCTTCAACACGCCCGCCAGGCAGCGCAGAAGCGTGGTTTTACCGCAGCCGTTGCCGCCCACGAGCGCATGCACGCAACCGCGCACGATATTCAAATCGATGCCACGCAGCACCCACGGCTCGCGGCGGTCGAAGCGAAAATGCGCATCGCGAACGCGAATCGCCGCATCGGCATGCGCACATGCCGCCGCACGCGCTTCCCAACGGGGCGCAAGGGCCGCTTCCGCCGATTCGCGCGGCGCAGGAGCGCCCGACGCATCCAGATCGATGCGCTGCGTCGCATACGCCTCAACATCTTCAGGGGAATGCGTCGCGACGACCACGGTAATGCCAAGCTCGCGATTCACGCGGCCCAGCAGGAACAAGAACTGCTTCACGGCATTCGGATCGAGCTGCGCCGTGGGCTCGTCGAGCAACAGCACGCGCGGACGCAACGCCAGCACGCTGGCCAGGTTCACGATTTGCTTCTGGCCTCCCGAGAGGTCTTCAGTTCTCTTGCGCACCCATGGTTCAATGCCAAAGAAGTGCGCTACTTCGGCCACGCGCCTGCGCATTTCATTTTGCGACATGCCGACATTTTCAAGCCCGAACGCAAGCTCATGCCATACCGTATCGCATACGATTTGCGCAGCGGGGTCTTGCATCACGAAGCCAATCGACTGCGCCGACTCAAGCGCCGTAAACGTTTGCTCGCCCCGCACGCCTTCCCCACTTGCAACACGACCTAAAACGCGTGCCCAGCCGCGATATGCGCCCGCAGGCACAAGCTCGGGCTTCAACGAGCGCAAGAGCGTGGTTTTGCCCGAACCCGTCGAACCCACCACAACGCAAAAAGCGCCTTGATCAATGCGCAGGTCGGGCCACGAAATCTCAAACGCGGGCTCGCCGCTGCCCATAGGGTATGCGAACGCAAGCCCACGCGTTTCCACGGCGGGCGAGGTATTGTGTTCGTTCGTCATTCGCACGACCTCCATTGCAACCAATCGCGCAGCCACAACGCCGGAGGCACCAACATGAGCAGCGCATAGGGAAGATACAGCCAAAACGGCGCGACGCCCGCGACCACGGGATAAAACGAGAAGCCAGAAAACGCCAGCCACGCGCACACCGCGCTTGCAAGCGCGAGGGCGACCACCGCAGCAAGCACCGCGGTGTCAGATGCGCCCAGGCGAAAACGAGCATATGTCGTGCGCCGCGCACCGCAATCGTAGCCGCGTGCGCGCATGGCGCAGCTTCGCTCCAGGGCGTCTTCCATGCCCCACCCCATGAGCACGCTTACGATGCGCATGCGTCCCTGCGCGGCATCTTTCTTCGTGCGAGGAGCCGCGGCGCTCATGCTGTCTTGCACGTCGGCGATGGCACGGCCGCGCGAAACGAATTGCGGCACCAAACGCAAAACCTGCGAGACCATGAGCGTAACGACGGGCGCGGCGTTTCCGAACAGCGCGAGCGAGTTTTCGGAATCCATGCAGGAGGAATACGACGCGAACCACAGAAACACCGACGCGAACATGCCGCCCGAGCACAGACCGTACAAAAGCGCTTCGGCATAGATGGCGCGCTGCCCTATGCGGAGCAGCTCGGTTGAGCCCGATGCAACGAAAAACGGGTTCGCTGCGGCAACGACCAGGCACAACGGAACAATCCACCGAAGAGACAGCAGCGTGGCGCGACCGCCGCGGCACACGCACGAACACATAAGGGCGCCCGCGAGCGACAGCGCCACGAATACGGGGTGCAAACATGCCATAGACAGCGCAAGGGCGCTCGCCAAAAAGACGAACGCCACTGCAGGGTGATATGTATGGAAAACGTTGGTCATACTAGCCCGTCACGTAATACCAGGAAACGGAATCGCCGTTGGAGAGCACATAGTTGCTGCATGCCGTCATGGGAACGGCGCCGTTCACTGAGTACATCCAGCCGCTGTGTCCGCCGTGCTCTTTTTCGGCAAGGCCGCCAATGGCACTTACGTATATGCCGTAACCCGTGTTCGATGCGTTCATCGAAAGGCCGCACGCGCACAGGGCATCGTAGACCGTCGCACCTTGGTTGAACGTGAAGGTTCCGCCGCCCGAAACGGGGTTGCCCACCGCAGAGCTCGATACGGAAACATACACGGTTACCGTGCCAGCAGGTGCGGAAGTGCCCGGTTGCGAAGATCCACCCGCCGAAGAACTCGAGCTTGAAGAGCCCGACGAGCTCGAAGAGGCGCCCGAGGAAGAGGAGCTCGAGCCTGAACCAGCGTTCGAAGATGGGCTGCCGCTTGAAGGCGAAGAGGAGCCCGAATCGGAAGATCCACTGGAGTCTGAGTTGTCAGACGAGGACCCATCGCCCTTCGATTTCGACTCGTCGCTTCCAGAGGCGTCACTCGACGCGTCTTTCTTGTCTTCGGATTCTTTATTGGCCGCATCGGCTTCGTTCGAATCTTCGCCCTTGCCAGCCTTCGCCTCGTCGGCACCGTCGGCAGATGAGGCCTCGACATCGACAGAGCGCACGATTCCGACGCTTTCCGCGGCCTTAACGACAGGAGAGTCGGCCGGAAGGCCAAAGCCATTCGTCAAAGCGAATGCCGAAGCGCCGATGAACAGCACCGACACCACCGCGAGAGCCGCGATGCCCGCACGCGTCGCCAAAGAGAGCGATGTGCGTTTCGACGCCGAGCCCGAACGTGCCGTTTGGGATGAGGAAGACGAAGACGGCGACCCCACGGTAAGGGCCGCCGCTTCCGCCGAATCACGGCGAGGAGCATTCCCCGCCGTGATTTTCGCGTCTTCCGAAGTGGGTTTCATTTCGTCAGACATGCTTCGTTATTCATCCCCATCGCGCTTGCGACGGGCGACGACGAACCACACAGTGGCGGCAGCAAGACCAGCAACGCCGACTGCCAAAACAATGTAAGGCCAGATGAGAGCGCTCTCAGTTGAAGATGCGCCGTCGTCTGCGGCAGCCGCCGACTTGGTGGCAGCATCGTTTTCGGCCTTAGAAGAAGATTTCGCATCGCTTGCCTTTGCGCTCTTCTGGTCGTCGGCCTTCTTGCCATCGTCGGCCTTTTCACCATCGTTCTTGGAAAGCGCGCTTTGCGACAAAGGCAGCGAAGAAGGCGACACATAGCCGCCCTGCGACACTAGCTGCGTGTCCGCGTTGTCCTTCTTACCGCCAGCGTTATCGGCGCCAGACGATGATCCAGACGAAGACGCTTCGTTCTTGGTCCACTTGGCATACAGCGTCAAATCGGACGTCACTGCGGTCGCGAAATCGTATGCCTTCGTGCATGCCGCATCGGTGTACCAGCCGGCAAAGGTGTAGCCTTCGCGCGTCGGGTCGGCAGGCTTAGTGACAGAGCCGTTGGCGGTCGTAGTCTGGAAATCGACCTTGGATCCCTCGCCAGTGTTAAACGAGACCTTCATGCCAGCGTTCAGCTTAAACAACGTGCCAGAGTCGTTGATGTAGTACAGATTGCCCTTGGCATCACACGCGATCGGCGAGTCGCAACAGTTATAGTGCCCCGTCGCGCTAAACACACCCGAAGCCTCGGCATCGCCCAGCTTGTAGCGATAAACGCCACCGCCTGAGGTGTAGTTAACGAAATCAGAGGTCTCGCCGTAGTTAACCGTAAAGTACACATACGTGCCATCTGCCTGGGCACTCACCAGCGGAGCGCCCTTAATGCCACCAAGAATGCCAGCCGTCAGCTGGGAGCCGTCTGCCGTCGTGATCAGCGTCGTAGCAAAGCCGTTGTTCAGATCGATGATAGCGAGCGCCGCGCTGCCATTGGCTTCGCCGCCGACAATCAGCTTGCCGTCATGCATCGAAGGCGCGCACGCGCAGCCAGTAAGGCCAAGGTCAACCACGCGCTCCTCAGTAATGCGCGAAGCGGCATCCGCATCGCGTGAGTCGCCATCAGAAATCGCCAACACGTGCAGCTTACCGTCGCGCGAGATTAGATAGGCATGGCCACCGTCAGCCGAAAGCACACAGCTTGAGTTGACAAGAGCACCAACCGAAACGCTTCCGAGCACAGCGCCCGTCGATTTGCTCAGCATCTCGACGGTACCGGAGCTCGTGGGAATCAAGACAAAGTCATCGCCCACCGCGGCGCCCGTCCAGTAATAACCCTCGTCGGCATTGATATGCTGCCAGGAAACAGCACCGGTCAGGATATTGATGCGCGTCAGATGGCCGTTGTTGTACGTGTTCGTTCCAAAGTCGACATCAACGGTGCCGACGTAGAGATAGTTGCCATCAACCGTCAGCTGAGAATTTGACTGAGCGGCTTTGCTCACGGAGTCAGTGACCCAAACCGTCGTGAGAGCGTCGGCCGTCAGAGCTTGGACCGCACCGCCGTCGAGCGGGACGATGACCAAACCGTTCGCATAAATCGGGCGCGCGGTGTAGCCAATCGCAGTCTTAAGATTCGACTCGGCCAGAACCTTGCCCGACTCGGCGTCAATCTTTAGCAAACGCTTGTTAACAGCAAGATACACGTTGCCGTTTACGACGATAGGCTCGCTCGCATTGGGATAGTCCGACCCTGAATACGCCTTCCAATCGAACGTCCAGGAGCTCGCCAGCGCACCCGTGGGAGTAGAGACATTCTCGACGGCTGCGTTGGACTTGCCGTCCCAATCGGCCTTCCAGTCAGTCGGGCGCGAAGCGCTGGGGTCGACGACAACCTCGTCGGGGTTGGGCACGGTGTCACCGGCAGCATAAGCCCAGACAATCGAGTCACCCGACTTGAGTGCATAGTCGTCATCGATCTGGCTAGCGGGAACGCCGTTGACGAAGAACGACCAGGCACCAGACAGCTTGGTACCATCAACCGGAGAGACGAGGCTATGGACACCCCAATGGCCCGGCATATCGTACATCTCGGACTCGATGCCCAAAACATCGAAGTAGGCGGCAGTAGCGTCCTTGATCGTCGTGCCCTCAACAAACACCTGCGTCGAAGGATCGGTCCAGCGCTGTGCCTTATCGTCCTTCTTGCCGATGATCTCCATCGAGACAGAAACCTGACCAGGCATAGCACCGTCGGAACCATAGACCCAGGCAACCTCGTCGCCGGCCTTAAGCGTGTAATTACCCGCGCCGACATTGGCCTTCGCACCGTTAACGAAGAACTGCCAGTATTTCCAGGTGCTCTCGTCAACCCGTTCGGTCGAAAGCGTCACTTTCTTATTGAACGGTGACGTTAGCGAATTGAGGAACCAACCGTACGAGCCCGTGCCCGTGTCGGCGCCAATACCGGCCTGCTTAAAGACCTGCTCGGAAAGATCGGCGGCCGTTGAGCCCTCTTCGACCAGCGCGGTCGTAGGCTGAGCCCACGTTTGCTGAGCGCCCGTAGCATCCTGACCGATAACGGTGCAGCTTACCGAAAGCTGGTCGGTGGGTGCAGCGTCACCGTACTTCGAGTAGCACCAGACGACAGAGTCGCCCGCTTCGAGAGTGTAGTTGCCAGCGCCCACCGATGCAGCGACGCCGTTGATGAACAGCTGCCAATAGGCGCCCGTAGCATGGTCGTATGCAAGGGTGCGATCGGTATCGAAAGGCGACGTAATGGAATTGAGCACCCAACCCCAAGAACCGTTGGGATCATAGTCGGCCTTGAGGCCGGCCTGCTTAAAGAGCTCCTCGGAAAGATCTGCGGCAGTCGAGCCGTTCTTGAGCGTGTACTGCGAAGCGGCAGCCCACGTCTGCTGCTTGCCCTTGGCGTCGACGCCAATAACTGAGCACGTCGCTGTGACCTCGGGGCTGTTTTGACCACTCGTGCCCACGACCGTCAACGTTGCCGAGACATCCTGGTTGGCAAGCTTGGCATACGTGGCATTGTCGGGATAGCGCTCGGCATAGCGAGCGTACTTCTCGCTCGTCAGACGCGAGGAAACGACGACCTTTGTGTTGTACTGCGGCTGCGTGACCTTGAGATTCTCTGCGGAGACAATAGAGCTGTTGCTCGACTTAAACAGACGCCAGTCCTGTCCGGACATCGCATCATAGCCAGGCAGGTCAACAGGAACAATGCCGGGGGACGTCGAATCGGTCATTGCCTTGTCGTAGCTCCAGGCAAGGTTGCCGTCGGCATCAAGATAAGCCTTCTGGAACGCGTGCATGTCGGCCGAAACGGCATTGGCGTCCTGGCCATTCAGGATGGCGGCAGCATAGCCGGCCTTCGCCTTTTCCATAAGAGAAAGCTCGGCATTGAGCTCGCCCTGGTCCTGCGGAGAAATCGCAAAGTCGAGGATCTTGCTTGCCGTGACCTCGGCGTTGGACTTATCGGTCACCGTGAGGGTGATCTTGGTGTTTGCAGCCTTGGCTCCGGGCAGCGGCTGGTAGACCGTACCTTTGTAACCGTTGAACGTGATATCGTCGGTGCTCGCAGAGTACTCAACCTTGTAGTACTTGCCGTCGATATTGAGCGTGCTCGTGCGCGGCATCTGGAGGTCATCGGTCAGACCATCCTTGTTAGCGACCGCGTCGGTGCCGGAGTACTTGATATTGTCGTAGGTAAAGGCCGCATCGACCTTCTCCTGCAGTGCCTTCTTGTCGGCGGCGACCTTCTCGGGATCGCCCTTGACGGTCACGGTGAAGTCGTGCGAGCCCTCGACATCGCTCGGGCCACCGCTCACAAACGAAACCGTCGCGGTCAGCGTAACAGCGCGATCGCTCGAAACGCGCGTCACCTTGCCGGTGTAGTCTTCCCAGCCATAACCGGACGGCCAAATGACATCGCCGTCGGAGCTCTTCCAGCTAACCTCGAACTTGTTCTTGGAACCCGCGCGGTACGGAAGCGTGAGGTTGGACGTAACGGACTCGGCCGAATCGCCCGCAGCGTAACCGATCGCAATCTGCTCGGCGGCATCGTCGAGCATCTGCTGAACGCGAGTCTCGTCCCAAGCCACCTGAACCGTCTTGTTGGGCTGGTAATACTCGGTCTTGCCATCGCGCGACAGCTCAAACACCACATCGGCGCTGCGCAGACCGTCGATGTTGTAACCGGTGTAGTTGTTGGGATCGATGCAGAAGAACGTCACATCACCGTTGGTCTTATCCTGGGCGTCGGAGATACCAACCGTAGCCTTGGCGTCCTCGGCATTAAAGGCAACGCCGCCCTCGGAGACCTTAACGTCAACATCGGTAAATCCCAGATCGGCAAGCTGCGCCTTCAGAACATCGTTGACGTTGCCGCCCTTGGCGCTGTAATCAACGGCGATCTGCTTATTGGCATCGTTGAGCTTTTGTACTGCGGCCTCAAGCGATCCTGCGGCGATGACGGGATTGACCGAGACGAGCTCAACCGTCGAGCTGCCGCTCGTGGCGACAGCCTTCAGATACTTGCCCGCGGCAGAAGCCGAAACCGTTGCCGTGGCCCCCGACATATCGGACAGAAGCGTCCAGTCGGCCGCAGAGGCCTTCGCATCGTCAGCCGCATACCAGGCAACAGTCGCCTTGTCGGTGACGTCAATACCGTTGGTGGTCGAACCGTCGGCACGTTTGGCCTGCGCCGTCGCCGTAACGCTATCGCCCGAGACGAGATGGGTCGAATCGCTATTAATCTGCGGCGTAGTGGTCACGCGCAGCAGGTTATACTCCCCCGCCGCGGTAACGCTATCGGGCGAAACCCACTCAACGGTGTTGTCGAGGGCGCTCGCCGTAACTTTGATGCGCTTGCCAACAAGCGCGTCTGAAATAGTCAGGCTGCCATCGGTCGTATCGATGCCGTCGGTAAGCTCGGTCCAGTCGGCATCGCCCTCGCCCTTGGCATACCACGCCATGGTGAGCTCGGCATCGTCGGGCACGTCCTTGGTCGTGTCTGACCAGCTTCCCGGCACCTGCACACTCGGCGTGATCTTTGAACCCACGCTCAGCGTAACGTTCTTATCGGCAAGCTCGATGCCCGCCAGCTTGTACTGGCCCTTAAGCGTCACGGGACCAAGCGGAGCAACAGACTGTGTGCTGCCGTTTGAGCTCTTCTTCTGCGTGCTGGAAACGGTATTTTCGCTCGTCACCTTCACGCGCAGATACTTGCCGGCATAGGCGGCGTCAACGGTATAGGTGGCCTCGGTGGCACCGGGGATATCGGTATAGGCGGGGTCATCGCTCGAGCTGGTATTTGCATACTGCCACTGGTAGGTCGCATTATCGGTGCGGTCGATATAGCTGTACTTCGAGCCGTCCTTTTTGCGCACCTTAGTCTCGAGCGTATCGCCCACGTGCACGCCGTTGGTGGCAGGAGAGCCCTCAAACTGCACGTCATAGAGCTCCACTTGACCCGCAACGGAAACAGGACCCGCCGCATAGTAAGAAGGCTTCTGCTCGCCGTAACCGCCGTTGGCCTTGGCCACGACGTAGTAGCCCTTGAGGGCGGCAGTCACTGTCAGGGTGTTACCAGTCTCGCCCTCGATAGGCGTGTTGCACGAGCTTGCGGTGTTCGAGGTGCCCTTATACCACTGCCACGTGACATGCGAATCGGTGGTAACGTCGGTGGAACCCGCCGTGGCGGTCGCCGTGATCGTGGAACCAACCTCGACTTTGCCCGAAGTCGGGCTCATAGTCACGCGCGTGATATTAATTGAACCGGCGGCAGCAACGAGAGCGCCCGTCGAGTTGGTCAAGCTCGAAGTGCCAATCTTCGAGGACACCTTGCACTTGAGGTACTTGCCACCCAAAGCGTCGGTAAGCTCGAGGGTCTCACCCGTGGCGCCCGCAATGTCGGTATACGTGCCACTCTTGGTGTCAGAGCACTGCCACTGATAGTTGAGCTTGCTCGCGTCGACGAACGCGCCGGACGCACCGCCCTTCTCCTTGGCGCGAGCCTTAGCGGTATCCCCCACCGCAAAGACGCTCGTGTTGTCCTTGGTGTTGATAATGGACACGGCCGAAATCTCGACCGCACCGGCCTGTTTGACCTTACTGGAAGTAGTCTTGCTCACCGTGTTGACGCCAGCTGTAGCCTCGACCTTGACGTACTTGCCCTCAAGGTCGTCGGTCAGCGTAAGCGTAGCGCCCGTCTCGCCCTCGATTTTGGTGAAGCCCAAGGACTGGGAGGTGGATGCGAACCAGGTATAGGTAACCTTGGCGTCGGCGGGAGCTTGCTGATAATAGCTTATGTACGGAGTCGCCGTAAGGGTATCGCCTATGATCGGCGTGTCGCTACTGAGCTTGACGCTGCTAAGCTCCATCTGCCCGGCGCCCAGCACGGGGCCAGGGATGTCCTTGGCGTTAATGCCCGAGTCGTACGCAGCGGGACCATAGTAGTCCTTGCCGTCTGCCGTCACCTTGCAGATGAAGTATTTGCCTTCCATCGCGGCGGTGACGTTGAGCGACTGCTCGTGGCCAACGACCTCGGTGTAGTCGGCAACGTTGCTGCTGGCCCTGGTCGTGCCGGCGAGCCAAGTGTAGGTCCAAGTGCCGGGATTGGCGACGGACTCAGTCAAAGTGCCGTACCAGTCGTCCTCGACCTCATCGTACATGTTTGCCCAGAGCGTATCGCCCGCGTTGAGCGCGCCAGACTTCGTGGAATACGAGTTGTCCTTATCCTTGGCGTCCTGGATGAAGACCTTAGCGTCGTTGGACAACGTCGTGGCGGAAGCGGCGACAGCCTTCGGTTCGCCCTGCTCCGAGGCGACAGATGCTACAGAGACAGGCGCTTCGGGGTTCGCTTCTTCAGCATTCGAAGAATCGCCAGAAGGCACCTCATCGACAAGGGCGCCCGAAACGGTCGAAGCGTCGCCCGCATCGCCCGCAGCACCGGCATCACCCGCAGCATCGGCGCCTTGCTCATCGGACGCGTGGTCCGTTCCAACTTGGGAATCGCCTGCGTCCGCATCGCCCGAAACAGCATCAGAGGAAGCAGCAAACGTCGGCTGATCAGCAGCGGTACCCTCGGCATTTTCGTTCGCGAAAGCCGCGCTCGGAGTAAGCGACGTGGCCATAGACACCGCGACAAGCACGGCAACCATGCGCTGCCAAAGAGCCTTTGTATATTGATGGGGGTTATTTTTGGCAACGCCGCTCGGGGGCGTGCCATCTGTCGCATTGCGACGGATTGCGAGCGTTTCTCCGCGCGCAAAGAGTGGACCGAATCTCATCGGTACCTCGCTTCCAGGGCTCAGTGCGATGGATGAGTGTTCCGACTTTGCCTCACTTGAACGGCCCGCGTGCCCGCGGTTTTGCTTGCAAGCCATTGCAGCATGAAGCATGCGCATCATCACTATCGCACGCACACTCTCTTGCGCAACAGCCAACCCGTTCATCAGCGTATACGGTTCCTGGTAGAGCGCAGGATTTTCACCCGCATTCCCTCAAGCGTGCGCGCTCTCCGCTCACGCCCGCATCGTGCCCGACGCAACCATCTTTGCCAATAACCCCTGGATTTTACCACGTCTTACATGGGCATGTTCAAAAGCGGCCTCGAATGTGGCATAGTTCCGCAGCCCCAACCCACGCCGCAGTTGGCACCTTCTGTTTCCCCGGGTCAAAGAGCCGTCAGCGCAAACGTATCCGCAAGTTCTGCGACATAGCGCCAGAAAAGAGCCGAATATGCCACATTCGAGCCCCTTTTTAAACAGAAATCTTGCTCGGCTGGCGTTCAACAACATCCACCCAAGCAACCCCCTTCGTGATGCGCTGCGTCCAATAATGCGTCGCACAAACGACCTCTTCCGAATGCGCGCTATCCAATACGCCTGCCCAAACAAGCCCTTCTCGTTTCACGGCGTCCTATAGGCTCACCCAATTTTGTTGGGACGGCATCCAATATGCCTGCACAACAAGCCCCGTTCAACGAATCACGTCTATAACAGAAAAGCCGCCCCACAAATGCGGAGCGGCTTTCTATAAAACCATGCGAAGTTTCAACCGGGCTTGGGTTCAACCATCCCAAGCCTTCGATCAAGAACGTGCTCGGCGCGAGATTTACTCAGCGGCCTCTTCGGTCGCAGGCTTCTCAGCCTTGGGAGCAGCAGCCTTCTTCTTAGGCTGACGCGGCTCGGGAGCCTGGATGGTCTCGTCGACCTCGACCTCAAAGCCCAAGTCGTGAGCAGCAGCCTTCATGGACAGGCTGATGCGACGACGGTCGGGGTTGATGTCCATGACCTTGACCTTGACGTCCTGGCCGACCTTGACGACCTGCGCCGGGGTGTCGATGTGCTTGGCAGCCATCTCGGAGATGTGAACCAGGCCCTCGACGTTGTTGCCGAGCTCGACGAAGGCGCCGAACGGAACAACCTTGGTGACCATGCCATCAACGATGGTGCCCACGGGGTAGCTCTCAATGAGCTTCAGCCACGGATCCTCGGTGGTCTGCTTCAGGCCGAGCGAGATGCGCTCGCGCTGCAGATCGACGTCGAGAACCTCAACCTCAACCTCGTCGCCAACTTTGACGACCTCGGAGGGATGGTTGACATGGTTCCAAGACAGCTCGGAGATGTGAACCAGACCGTCGATGCCGCCCAGGTCAACGAAGGCGCCGAAGTCGACGATGGAGGAAACGGTGCCCTTGAGGCGCATACCCTTGACGAGCTTGGAGAGGATTTCGGCGCGCTCGTTCTTGCGGCCTTCCTCGAGCAGCACGCGGCGGGACAGCACGACGTTGTTGCGGTTGCGATCCATCTCGATGACGCGAGCTTCGATTTCGGTGCCCAGGTAGGCGTCGAGATCCTTCACGCGGCGAAGGTCAACGAGGGAAGCAGGCAGGAAGCCACGCAGGCCGATGTCGAGGATGAGGCCACCCTTGACGACTTCGATAACCTCGCCGGTGACGGTCTCGCCGGCCTTGAACTTCTCTTCGACGCTGATCCAAGCACGCTCGTACTCAGCACGCTTCTTGGAGAGGATCAGGCGGCCGTCCTTGTCCTCCTTCTGAAGAACAAGAGCCTCGATTTCGTCGCCCAGGGCAACGATCTCGGAGGGATCGGCATCCTTACGGATAGACAGCTCGCGAGCAGGGATAACGCCCTCGCTCTTGAAGCCGATGTCGAGCAAGCACTCGTCATGCTCGATCTTCACGACAGTGCCCTTGACCAGATCGCCTTCGTCGAACTCGGTCAGGGTGCCATCGATCATCGCGTTCATCTCGTCGTCGGAGATGTCCTCGAAATCGATGACATTCGTGTTCTTGATTTCGGTCAAAACGGACCCCTTTCAAGTACAGGGACCCTTCGTCATGGTGGTTGAACTCAACATGTCTCGGGGGCCTACAGATACAAACCCGCTCGGTTTTCCGAACGGGACCTGGCACCTTTCGGCGCACAAGCTCGGTTAGTTTACCATAACGCGCAGGTTTTCGAGACCTACTATTTTGCGCATATGCGCAGCTTCACAAGGTTTTTGCAAACCGCGTCGGTAAGCGGTCGCAGCCCTCCGCCGCAGCGGTCAATCGCAATTTTCGGCTCGATCGTTCAGCTGAAGCATTTGTTTCTAGCGTCCGGCACAGCTTCCAACCTCGGCGTCGATCGAGGCAATCGGTCGCAGTTTTTCGATTCCAACGTTCGGCCGAAGCGTTTAGTTCCGACTGCCGCACAACGCGCAATCACCACCGCGGATCGCAATCTTCAGCCGCCGCCTCCCGTCGGGACGCCTTCCGCACCGTTTGCTTGCGGCGTTTTCAGTCCAGTAAGCCTACTTGGCCTTAGCGGGCGCGTCGAATACGCCAGCGCAATGCGGGCAGCGCGTGGCGCCTTCCTTGACTTCCTCCAAGCAATACGGGCACACAGGCGCAGCCTTGGGGGCTTCTTCTTCCTTGCCCGTAAGCTTGTTACCCAAATCCCGAGCCTTGTTCACCGCTTTCACAAGCAGGAACACAACGAAAGCAACGATGAGGAAATTGATGCAGGCGCTGATGAACGCACCGAAGTCGATGTCGGTGCCGGGAACAACGAGGCCCGAAATGGTGTCGGCGCCGCCGCCTGCGATAACCGAGATGAGCGGGTTGATGATGTTCGTGGTGAGCGCGGTAACGATGGACGTGAATGCGCCGCCGATGATGACCGCAACGGCCAAATCCATCACGTTGCCGCGGTTGATGAACTCCTTGAATTCGCTGAAGAACTTCTTCATGGTGCTTCCTTTCTTTACCTGCGGGCACATTGTAAACGCAGCGAGACAGAAAAAGAGGAAGGCCTCGCCATAGGCGAAGCCTTCCTGCGCATGATATGTTTTACCTGATTTGCGGCGTTATTTCACAACGAGCACAGGCACCTTGGTTGCGCCGAGCAGCTTGTGGCTCACGCTACCCAGATACTGCTTCATGCCAGAAAGCCCGCGCGATCCGATAACCACCATGTCGTAACCATTCTTTTCGATAAGCTTGGCGATTTCCGATGCGACGTCGGTTCCCAAAACAAGCAGCGTGTCCACGCCGTTTTGCTGATGCCTGCCTTCGAACTGATTCAAAGCGTCGGCGAGCACCTCTTCGGCGTCGGATTTCATAAGGTCCAAAATCGCGGCGAAGCTCGAAGCCTGATCATCGGAAAGCATGGGAATGGAGACCACGTTCACGATGTCGAGATGAATGCGGGCGTCGGACGCGATGAGGTCGGCGGCGGTGTCGATTGCGCGCTTCGAGGTCTCAGAGCCGTCATAGGCGACGAGAATGTTCTTCATGGCAAAAACCTCCTTCTTATGTGCGCTGGCGACAATCCCCTGCCAACGCTCGTCTCAAGTATAGCGCTGCACGCCTGCAAATACGCCTGCTGGCGAAACGTTATTCGGCCGTTGCCAAAGATGCCGCCGCAGGCTCGAAAACCTGTTAAACGCTACGAGCATTTAGCAGGTCGGCGGCCTCGCTTACTCCGCGAGCTTCGCGCGCAGGATGCGCAGCGCGTTGCCGCGATGGCTGATGGCGTTTTTCTCGTCTTGGGAAACCTCAGCGAGCGAGCGTTCAAAACCAAACTCCTCGGGCATGAACATGGGATCGTAGCCAAAGCCCTCGCTGCCGCGCAGCTCGTGCCCAATGCGGCCTTCGACCGTGCCCTCGACCGTCGTTTCGTCTCCCGCCTCGTTGATGAATGCGAGCGCACACACGAAGCGCCCCGTGCGCTGCTCGTCGGGCACACCCTCAAGTTCGGCGAGCACCTTGGCATTGTTCGCGGCATCGTCGCCATGCGTGCCCGCATAGCGCGCCGAGTACACGCCCGGCCTGCCATCGAGGGCATCGACCACGAGCCCCGAATCGTCTGCGAGCGCAGCCATGCCCGTGGCCTCGTGGGCGGCGCGAGCTTTGATAAGCGCATTGCCGACGAACGTATCAGCGTCTTCCTCGGGCTCGGGATACGACTCAACCTGCGACAGAGTCAAAAACTCCCAGCCCGGAAAGTCGAGCGCGGTCTCGATTTCTTCAACCTTGTGCTTATTGTTGGTTGCGATGACGACTTTCATTTCTCTTCTACTCCATTCCGCGAACAAAAACGCGTGCGCCACAAATCCCGCACGCAGCCGCTTTCCTGCTATTCGATGCCAAGCACATCTTTCTGGGCGGCCAGCAGCACCTTGATGCCCTCTTCGGCCATATCCAAGAACTCGTTCAAACGGTCGCGCGAGAAGCTCACCTGCTCGCCAGTGCCCTGAATCTCAACAATCTCGCCTTTCGCGTTCATCACGACGTTCATGTCGATTTCGGCGTTCGAATCTTCCTCGTAATCGAGGTCGAGCATAAGGCGGCCTTCAACCAAACCAACGCTGATGGCGGCAACCTGGCCAAACAAGGGGTTCGTCTTAATGCGGCCTGCGGTCTTCCACATCTCGAACGCATCATAGGCCGCGACCCACGCGCCCGTGATGGCGGCCGTGCGCGTGCCGCCATCGGCCTGCAACACGTCGCAGTCGATGGTCATGGTCACCTCGCCGCCCATAGCGTTCAGATCGCACACATTGCGCAGGCTGCGACCAATGAGGCGCTCGATTTCCATGCTGCGACCATTGCGGCCGTTCGTCTCGCGGCGCGTGCGCTTGTTGCCCGCAGCAGGGAGCATGGCGTATTCGGCCGTGAGCCAGCCTTTGCCCGAGCCTTTGCGCCAGCCTGGCGCACGGTCTTCGATGGTCGCGGTGCACAGCACACGCGTGTCGCCGAATTCGGCAAGGCAGCTGCCGTTGGCGTTCTTCATAATACCGCGCGTAAGCTTCACGTTGCGCATCGCGCAATCGTCGCGATCGTTTGCCCTGTTAGCAAGCATGGTTTCCTCCTATCAAGCGGGCAAGCCCGCATACATACAGAAAAGGCCGACGCGATGTCGGCCTTCAGATTATAAGCGAGAAAGATCGATATGGGTCGGGCGCTCGATGGGTTCGCTGAACACCCGCGACCCGAACGACTGGAATTCATCCAGATTCGGCGCCGAGGTGAAGAACTTGTGTTTTGCGATATTGCCCTCATGGGCAAGCTCACCGCGCATGCTCAACGTCTCGCGCACCTCTTTCGCCATTTCCTCGGCGGAAGAAACGAGCAGCACATTGTGGCCGATAACGCCGCCGATAAGCGCTTTAAGCATGGGGTAATGCGTGCAGCCAAGCACGAGCGTGTCGATTTCGCAACGACGCAGCGGTTCAAGATAGTCGCGGGCGATTTCCTGGAACGCCGGGCGAATGTAAACCTTGCTCGCAAGGCTCGTGAGGTCTTCGATGGGGCCCCTCGACATGCGAATTCCCTGCTCGACGATGTCGACGAACTTCGGCGTAGCCGTAGAAAACACCGTGATGCCCGCGTCGATATTGCGAATAGCCTGCGGATAGCAGCCCGATTCAACCGTGCCCTTCGTGGCGATGACGCCCACGCGGCGGTTTTTCGTCGCACGCGCGGCGGCACGAGCGCCAGGAATAACGGCGCCGATCACGGGAATGCTGAAACGTTGCTGCGCGTGTTCAAGGCCAGCGGCGGTCGCGGTGTTGCACGCGATAACGAGCAGCTTCACGTCGCGGCCAACGAGCCATGTGCAAATTTGCTGTACGAAACCGTCGACCTCGTCTTGGCTGCGGGGGCCATAGGGGCATCGCGCCGTATCGCCAAAATATACGATGGATTCCTCGGGCAGCTCCTTGGCGATTTCGCGCGCCACCGTAAGGCCGCCAAAACCAGAATCGAAGATACCGATAGGGGCGTCATTAAACGGCCTGTTTGATAGTACCCTGTCAGAAGAAACGATCATGCATCCTCTTTTTAATCAATGCCCGGTTTATTTACCCTGGGCTGAATAATGTCGCTCGTTACCAAGCAATTGCCATTTTCATAATAAAGCCTATCGCACAAACCGCAAAACGAGCATTGGCACGCACGCGAATAGCGGAATCCAAAATGCGCGGCAAAACGGCGATTAAGCGGGCGCATGCCTCCTTAAAAGCACGAAAGCGCACGTCAGAAGCCTCTTTTGCCAAGCCCTCAAGATGCCCAACCCTTACGGACGTCCACAAAAAACGCCGCTCAAAAGAACGGCGTTTATTGATTCTGGTGGAGGCGCGGAGAATCGAACTCCGGTCCATACTACGTTCTTGCTCAGGCTCTACAAGCTTATTTCGCGATCGAATTTCGGAAGATGTCGGTTCGCGAACCAACGTCGAGCTTCCTAGCCCGTTCTTTCTTTTCCAAAGCCATACAGACTACGTGCTTTGAAGCAGTCCCCTAAAATGACGTCGCGCTCGAGTCGGGGACAACCCGAGGTTGACGTGCCAGGTGCTATTAAGCAGCCATGGCGAGCGCAGGAGCGCTCTGATAAGATTTTTTGCCAATTAACTTGACTTTACCCCTGTTTAACGTGGCGAGGAGACCACGACCTGCTCCTCAGTTCAAACGTACCATGTCGAAACCAGTCGCCCCCAAATACGTGCCGCGCGGGCACCGAGGGTGCTGTCCACCATGCGATATGCTTTTGTCAAGCACCATGCCGGGTTGCCCCAGCGGAAAACCTATTGTATCGAGGCGGCGGCCAATGTCAAATGCCGACACACTCCTGAAACCTTATTTCAACAGTTCCTTGAGGTTCATGCCGCCCGTGATGTCGTCGAGGGCTTCTTTCAAATCGCGCGCCGCGAGCGCGGTCTCGCGCGCAAGCTCGACGCCGCCCTTGGCAGCATTCTTCACGTCGCCCTGCGTGACGCCCTTGAAAAGGACTTTATCGTCTTCGTCTTCCTCTTCTGCCGGGCACCAATCGTAGTGCTCGCAGTTATCGCAGTCGCCATCGCAGCCATCTTCGTAATACGCCTCGGCGGCAGCCTTCGCGGCACGTTCCTCGTCGGTGAGTTCGACGTCGTCCTCGTCTTCAACCTCAACTTCAGCAGCCTCATCGGCTTCAGCGCCCTCGTCGACATCGGGAGCCACGGCCCCCTCGCCTTCAGCTGCGGCAGACTCGGCCTTCGCGTCTTCGGCAGGTGCCTCGTCCTCAAACACGCCATCGAAATCGTCAGGGCACCAGTCGTAGTATTCGCATGTCTCGCACTCGCCGTCGCAGCTGGTTTTGTAGTATTCCTTCCACTTTTCGGTCATGAGCGCATTGTATTTCTCCTGCAGCTCATCGTATTCGGCGTCAGAATGCTGCGGCGCTGCCGGCTCGGCAGACTTATCGCCCTTGTCCTTCTTGGACTTCTCGTCTTCGGGCGCGATAATCTGCCTTGCGGCGTTTTTCGCCACGCGACTGCCCAAGCGAGTTGCTTTCCTGAAAATACCCATGTATGAACCCCCTGTTCAAGCCCCGCAGGGCACCTTGCCAATTAACGAGAACGCATCTTCAACGCACGAGCGATTTCGCGTTTGGAATCGCGTTCCGCCATCGCCTGGCGCTTATCGTGCAGCTTCTTGCCACGGGCAAGCGCGATTTCAAGCTTCACCAAGCCATTTGTCGAGAAGTAAATTCCAATAGGAACAATTGCCAGTCCCGCCTCGCGCGTTTTCTGCTCCAAATAGCGAATCTGCTTGCGATGAAGCAGCAGCTTGCGCTTGCGGTCGGGGTCGGGATTGTTCAAATTGCCATGCGAATACGGTGAGATATGCAGCCCGTTGAGCCACGCCTCGCCCTTGCGAATGAGCACGAAGCAGTCGGTAAGCTGGCAGTTGTTCTCGCGCAGCGAGCACACCTCGGTACCCGTGAGCGCGATGCCCGCCTCAAACGTTTCAATTATTTCGTAATCGTGGAAAGCCTTGCGGTTTTTCGCGATTTGCTTCTTTTCGCGCGCCACGCGCCACCTCTCATTCGTGCTTCACGCCGCCGGAAAACGCGGCAGCTCGCGCCATTATACCGTTCGATGCGCTCATGGAGTGTCATGCAGATTAAGGAAACCGCCCCTACCCCTGCAACAACTCGTACAAATCGTCGGCATCGAGCGATGCGAGTGAAATTCCGCCCGCGCCCACAACTTGGTCGGCAAGTTCGCTTTTCGTTTGCTGCAGACGCACGATGCGCTCCTCGATCGTGTTTTTCGCCACAACCTTCTCGACGCTCACCACGCGCGTTTGCCCAATGCGGTGCGCGCGGTCGGTCGCCTGGCTTTGCGCCGCGGCGTTCCACCACGGATCGGCATGAATCACGACCGACGCGCCCGTAAGGTTCAAACCCGTGCCGCCCGCCTTCAGAGAAACGAGAAACGCAGGGGTGTCGTCTTCATTGAACGCATCGACGAGCCGCACGCGTTCTTTCTTCGGCGTAGCGCCCGTGATGGAATAATGTGCGATGCCCGCCTTGCGCAGCCGTTCGGCAATCAGCTCAAGGAAACTCGTGAATTGCGAGAACACGAGCGTCTTTTCCCCGCCCTCCACGGCGGATGAAACCAAATCGACAATCGCGTCGAGCTTGGCGGAAGGCCCGCGGTAATCTTCATACACCAAACGCGGGTCGCAGCACAACTGGCGCAAGCGCGTGATTTCGGCGAGCACCTCGACGGTTGACACAGGCTTTCCCGCGGCGCGGGCCGCTTCGCGTTCTTTGCGGAACATGCGCTGCGCGGTAAGCTCTTCGCGAAGGCGCTGCTCGTGCGCGTCGTAGAGCTTCCTCTGCTCGACATCCATGTTCGCATACACCACCGATTCGAGCTTATCGGGCAAATCGGTGAGCACGTCGGCCTTCAAGCGGCGCAGCATGAAGGGGGCGACGATGGCCTGCAGCCGGCGAGCCACCGCGTCATCGCCGCCCACGATGGGAGACTCGAAGCGCTCGCGGAAGCGCGCATAAGGCCCCAGCAACCCGGGCATAAGGAAGTCGAAAATGCTCCACAGCTCCGAAAGGCGGTTTTCCATAGGCGTACCCGTGAGCGCGAACTTGTGGTCGGCTTCAAGGCTTTTCACCGCGCGCGTCGTGAGCGCCGCGGGGTTTTTGATATATTGCGCCTCGTCGAGCGCGCATATGAACAGGCGGCGACTGGACCAATCGTCGATATCGATACGAAGCAGGTCATATGAGGTGACCAGCACGTCAACGCGTCGATGGCCGCCGAATGCCTCGAGGCGCGCAGCTCGGCGCTCTTGCGCACCACCCGCCACGGCGACCACGGAAAGCTCGGGCGCGAATCGCTCGAACTCGGCCGTCCAGTTGTACACAAGCGACGCCGGGCACACGATAAGGCTCGGATACGGCTGCCGCTTGGCATGGCGGGCCAAAAGAAGGGAAATGAGCTGCAGCGACTTGCCTAAGCCCATCTCATCGGCCAAAACGCCCCCGAAATCGGCATCGCAGCGCGCCGAAAGCCAACGGAAGCCCGACTCCTGATACGGCCTGAGCACCCCTGCAAGCGTTGGAGGCACAGCATAATCGGCCTCGTTCACGGCCTTGAAGTGATCGATATACTCCTGAAAGCTTCGATCACGCTCAAGGTTCGCTTCTTCGTTCAAATAGAATGCGCGATATGCCGGCAAAAGCGCCTGTCCGCTCGCAAGCTCGCGCGCCGTAAGGCCCAAATCGCCCGCGAGGCGATCGAGTTGAGAAAGATCGGCTTCCTTCAAATCGATGAATGCGCCCGAACGCAAGCGGTGGTAGCGCTTGCGGCGTCGATAGCTCGAAAGCAGCGCCGAAAGCTCCGACGCCGGCAAATCGCCCGCATCGACCACAAGGTTGATTAAGTTGCCCGAAAGCGATACGCCCATGGTAACGCGCGGCTTCACATCGCGAATAAGACGATCGAACGCGGGCGTGGTGAACACCGTGCCCGCCTCGCGGAATTCCACAAGGCCGCCGAAAAGCAGCGCGCCCACCGCGTCTCCGTCGGAAAGCGCGAGCGATGCGCCTGCGCCAAAATAGCGCGCGGCAAGAGAGCGAGCCTTCGCTTCGCGCTTCACATCGCGCACGGGAAGAGGCACGCCCACGGGCTCGGGGCGATCGGTGAGTTCGCCCACCAAATCGTAACGAATCTCGCCATACACAGCCTGGGCACGCATAGTCACGCTCGTTTTGTCTTTGTCGAAAAAGAACTCGAGCGAGCACGTGACAGGGCGGTATTTATCGATATCGGAAGGAAGGTCGACGCGCAAACGCTTCTCAATCGCAGGCAACGCCGTCGCGCAAAAAAGCGGCATGTCGCGCTCGGCTACAAAGGGGCGGTTTTCCTCGCTTCCATAAACGCCGCGCAGAAAATCGGCGCACTTCATGAAGTCGTTCGAGCATCGATAGAATTCACTGCCGCCAAGCCACACGAAAAGTTTCGAGCCGCGGCCCGCAAGCCAAATGCGGCTGCCGCGCTCAACGGTAAAGCCGCCCCGCGACGAGGGCCGAACCGCAAGCGCGATTTCAGGATCGGCATCGACCACACGCACGCGTGCCACGCTCGGCGCAATGCCATCGGCGCCTTTGATGGAAAATGTCTCGCCCGCCAGGGCTGAAAGCACATCGACCATATCGCTTTCGGAAAGGGACATGGTGCGGCCAATGCTCGGAGCAGCGTATCGCCACGAGGAAAGCGGTGCCGTACGGCGCTGGGCATCGACAATGCCCGCGACAAGCTGGACTATCGCGCGACCGCGCTCCGTGAAACGCGAAGGCACGTGGGTGAATGCGAGCTTCTTTCCATACTCGAAAAACGTGCCCTCATCGAGGCGGCGGCAAAAATCGGAGATGTTCTTTACGATGTACGTCGCATCGTCGGTCGCCACGCGCAACCCCATGGACCATTCGCCGTATTCCACGGTGAATTCGCACAGCACATCGACGCTTCCATCGGGCGTGTCGTCACGCTCGAGGCGTTCGGCGCGCTCCATGAACGCGGCGATGCAGTCGGAAGATACTGCAGAACGATCGCGGCGAAAGCCCGCATAGCTATCGGAACGAGCTGCGTAATCGAGCGCGAGCGCCACGGCATGCTTGCACATGCCGTCGTACTGAAACGCCGCCGGACACGTACAGGAGTAATCTTCGACGAAATCGGCGCCCTCGTTGAGCTCGACCATAACGCGGTAGCCTTCGGTTGAGCTCGTTTGGGAAGCCACGACCGCGTTGATGATGGTCGACTCGCCATCGTAGCGCACGCGGCGATCGTATACCGAGCGCCCGCCTGCAGCAATCGAGCGCCCGCGATGCAAAACGCGCGGCGCGCACATATGAGAAAGCGATTCCTCAGAAAGCACGATGGCCCCTTCCCTACGGTATTGCGAACCTTGAGTATACCGCGACGCCGCGAAGAGAAAAGGCGCGCCAGAAACAGCGCATTACTTTCGGGCGACGAGCCTGGGGCCGATGCGGCGCACAAGGTCGAAGTCGGCGCGGCGAGCATAGGGGTACACCGACGAAATGCGCACGCGCACCTTCGTGCCCAAGCGATAGACCACGCCCGAATCGGAACCGAACAGCACGCGTCGCGCCGCATCGAGCACAAAGTATTCCCCCGTATCGCGCAGCGAAACGAAGCCTTCGCACGTATCGGCCAGGCGCACGAAGAAGCCCTGGGCCATAACGCCCGTAATCATGCCATCGACCTCATCGCCAATGCGCTGCTCGAGCAGCTCGAACAGCTTGAGCTCCTGAGATTCTCGCGCGGCTTCTTCGGCGGTGCGTTCCGCGGTCGATGCATGGTCGGCAATGCGCGCCAGGGCCGATTCCAAACCCGAGGTCTCACCCGTGCGGCCGAAAAGCGCCACTTTCAGCATGCGATGCACCATAAGGTCGGGGTAGCGGCGAATGGGGCTCGTGAAGTGCGTGTATGCCGTGCTCGCGAGCCCGAAGTGCCCCTCGCACGAATCAACGTACACCGCGCGCTTCATTGCGCGCACCACAAGCGACGACACGAGGAATTCCTCGCTGCGCCCACGCGCGAAGATGAGCACCTGCTGGATGGCGAACGGATCGCCTGCCTTGAAATTCGCAAGCGATACGTGCCTGTCGTAGCCAAATTCCTGAAGAATTGGCACGAGTTCTGCCAAATCGCCCGACGAAGGCGGCTCATGCACGCGAAAAATCGACGGAATTCCCGCATCGCGCAAATATCGAGCAACCGCCTCATTGGCGGCGATCATGGCCTCTTCGACAAGCGCTGTCGCATCGGTTTTGCGACGAATAGCCACGCTGACGGGCACGCCTTCATCGTTCAGGCGGACCTTGGCCTCTTCACTCTCGAAATCCATGCCTCCACGACGCACGCGATTGGCATGGAGTGCCTGAGCGATTTCATGCAGAACGCCAATCGATTGCGCGATGTCTTCGGCAAACGCGCCAGCCATAGGCCGCAGGGCCGCAACCGCCGCCTGAAAATCGCCAGCCTGCAAAGCGTCAATGGAAACTTGCACGGTGCCATACGTAAGCCGCGCTTTCGACTTGATGACCGACGGGGTTATGCGCGCGTCCCGAACAAAGCCCTTTTCATCGATGAGCATCTCGACGCTCATCGCGCGGCGTTCTTCATGTGGCCGCAGCGAGCACACATCGTTCGAAAGCGCCTCGGGAAGCATGGGCAGCACGCGATCGACCAAATACACGCTCGTCGCGCGTTCGCGAGCCTCGAAGTCGACCCGAGAATTCCAAGGAACGTAGTGCGATACATCGGCGATATGGACGCCCAGAATGAAGAACCGCGCACCTGCAGCCAAAGAAGCATCGTCTGCCGCGCAGGCAATGCCCGGCTCGGAGCTGCCCTCCTTCTTGGCGGCAAGCGCCCTATGGGCACTGCGAAGCGTTGCGGGGCCATCGAGCCAAACGCACGCCGCGCTTACGGCATCGTCGAAATCTTTCGCATCATCGGGGTCGACCGTGAACGCGAGCTCGCTTCTCAAATCAACATAGCGTCCGCTGTTGAAAGCGGCATCGGCATCGACGTCAGCGCCTTCAACTTCGGCAAGCGATGTTGCCGAAAACGATGTTGCCAGCTTATGGCGAGCAATAATGAGCTCGACATCGGCCCCAGGCTGGCCTTCATGCCCAAGCACTTCCTCGACCACGCCCTGCGCGGGCTCTCGCCGCGACGGGAACGAGGTCATGCGCACGCGCACGATGTCGCCATCTTTCACATGGGGAGCATCGCTGCGCAAGGTGAAGATGTCATGCTTGATGCGGGGGTCTTCAGGAACAACGACCCCAAAGGGTTCGGCGATTTCATATCGTCCGACAACCGTTTCGTGAGCGCGGCCAACCACGCGAACCACGCGCCCGCGAAGCCTGTCTTCAAAGCCGCCCTCGCGTTCGCCATCGTGAATGCGAGCGACCTCCACCACATCGCCATCGAAAGCGTCGGCCGTTTTAGAGGCGGGAATAAAAAACTCCCCTTCGGAAGTCTGCACAAAACCGTATCCAGCGCCCGACATCTTCAGAACGCCTTGCGGCAAAATGCGCGGGGTGCGGCGGGCAGAGCTTTTTCTTGTACGCGAACGAGACATAGCATCCCTTCATAGGTCAAATGGAACATGAGTAAAAGAAGCAGCTGCGAAGCCCACCGAAGCTCGCAGTTTGTCGAGGCATAAGCAAAAACGAGATTACTTTCGCATAGAACTCAGCAAGAAGGGAGAGTCGAAAGCGAACCGTAACCGCAAAACCCATGAAGCGCCGAGGAGGCATGAGCCCCGCCAAAGGCAAACCTACGCAACGAAACAACAAACCGAGGTCACGAACAACGTCGCAACCTCGGCTTGGAGGCAATCATATGTAAATACAGCGCCTGTCCTAGTCAACAACGAGCGAGCCAGCCGTCTCGATGGCGATTTCCTTCTGATTGTCGACCGACGATCCCTCGCGCAAGGAAATCACCACGTCAGGCGACACGCCCACGCCATCGATCGTATACCCCGAAGGACTCTTGTAACGCGCGGCGGTATAGCGCAACGCGCCGCCAAACGAAAGCGGCTTAGTAACCTGCACAGAACCGCGGCCCATGGTATTGACGCCCACCAACGTCGCACGGTTCGAATCGCGCAACGCAGCCGCGAGAACCTCGGCGGAACCTGCGGTGTTGCCGTTCACAAGAACGACGACCGGCGCATCGGTTGCCACATTGCCCGAAACTTGCTTGGTAGTTTGGGCGTCGACCGTATCGATTTCGACCACGACGCCGCTCTTCACGAACAGCGAAGCCACGTCGACCGCTTTGTTCAAATAGCCACCGGGGTTATCGCGCAAATCGAGCACGAACGACTGAGCCCCTTGCGAAGAGAGCTCTTCTATCGCCTGGCGCACGAGCGAATCGGCGTTCTGCGTGAACTGGCGCAGTTTGATATAGCCGACGTTGTTCTGCAGCTGGGCAGTCACATTCGGCTCAGTGTAATCGGTGCACACGAGCGTCGTGGTGAATTCATCGCCGCCCGAAGCATCGAGGGACGTAGGCCGACGCCACGTGATGACGACGGTCGAGCCAGCCTCGCGCTGCACGGCATTGATAACTTCAGTCGACGTCCATTCTTGCGAACGATCGCCATCGATGGCCACCACGAAATCGCCCGGCAAAACGCCCGCGTCGCTCGCCGAAGAGCCCTCAAACACATCGAGCGCATAGGCTTGGCCGTTGTATTCCGAGAAGAACACGCCCACGCCTGGATAATCCTCCGACGCCGTTACGTCGACATAGGTCGAATAGCGATCAGCGGAATAGTAGCGCGTGAAGGTGTCGTTCGTGGATTGCAGGAACGAATCCAAAACCGCAGACGTGCAGGCATCGGTATCGTAGGAATCGAGACTCGATTTCGCCAAAATGCCTTCAACCTCGTTCAGACGCGAGGCAACCTCGCCAGAATCGGCCGAAGCCGCCTGGACGGCGGCTTTCGTTTCCGGCTCTTCAATTCCCAAACGACTCATAAGGTCGTGGTTTCCGCGCACGACGAAACCGGCGCAAAAAAGCGCAACCGCGCACATGCATAAAGCGAGTTGCTTTATGATGCGCGCGTTGCGGGTCGTTACGTCGATATGGCCTTTGCGGTGTCGCACAGACATAGACATGGGGGCTATTTACACCTTCAAGTAGCGTCGCATAGCGAACAGCGAACCAATACCAGCAATGACCAAGCCGGCGACAATAAGCGCGGCATAGATCATGAGATACGACGTCATGGACAAATCGATGGGCAGCCATGCCAAGGTGTTCGAAACCTGCGGCAGCGCGAAGCGGCGCAGCATTTCAATGGACAGAATGGCAAGGGCCGAACCGATAACGGCATGCATCGCGCCTTCCATAAGGAAAGGCCCACGAATGAAGCCGTTGCTCGCGCCCACGAGACGCATGATGGCGATTTCCTTGCGGCGTGCCAAAATGGCCAAGCGGATGGTGTTGTTGATGAACACCAGCGCAATGAAGATGAGCAGGGCAACGAGCGCAACGCCGATGTAGCGAATGTAGTTCGTGAGCTCGAACAGGCGCTTCACGCTGCTTTGGCCATACTTGATGCTGTCAGCGGGGTTTTCCTCGTCGGCGATTTTCGCGAACGTGGAGTTACCCTCGATTTGAGAGGCGATGCCCTCAACCATCTGCGGGTCGGCGAGCTCGACGTCGATGGAAGCCGGCAGAGGATTCATGCCATCGAGCTGGTCAACGATTTCGCTGGAGCTCATGGAGTTGCTGAAGTTCTGCAGGGCTTCGTCTTTCGTGGTGAAGTCGACGCTTTGCACGCCGTCCATCTTCTCGATGGCCTTCATGACCGTATCGATGTCGGATTGTTCGGCATCGTCAGACACATACGCCGTGATGGAAACCTTGTCTTCCACCGACTTCACCGTGTTATCGACGATAAGGCCGCCAACAAGGAAAATGCCGATGATGAGCAGGGATAGGAAAATCGTGATAATCGAACCGAGCGTCGTGGAAAGGTTTCGCGTAAAGCCCGTGAGCGATTCTTTGAAGAAGTAGAAAAGACTAGACATCGAAACCGTACACACCCCTATCTTGGTCGCGGGTCAGCTGGCCGTTGTCGAGAGCGATAACGCGACGACGCATGTTGTCGACCATTTCGCGGTCGTGCGTTGCCACGAGCACCGTGGTACCAGTGCGATTAATGCGCTCGAGCAGATCCATAATGCCACGCGAAGTTTGCGGGTCGAGGTTTCCCGTAGGCTCGTCGCACACCAGAAGCGGCGGACGATTCACGATGGCGCGCGCAATGGAAACACGCTGCTGCTCGCCACCAGAAAGCTGATCGGGACGCTTGTTAAGCTTGTCTTGCAGGCCAACCAGGCGCAAAACCTCGGGGACCTGAGTCTTAATCACGTGGCGGCTCTTGCCGATAACCTCGAGCGCGAACGAAACGTTCTCGAAAACGGTTTTGTTCGGCAGCAATTTGAAGTCTTGGAAAACGCAGCCAATGTTGCGGCGAAGATAGGGCACGCGCCAGTCGCGCATGGTCGTAAGATCTTCATCGGCAACATAAATATGGCCGCTCGACGGCTTGAGCTCGCGGGTAATGAGCTTGATGAAGGTAGACTTGCCCGAGCCCGAATGGCCAACGAGGAAGACGAACTCGCCCGCATAGATTTGCAGGGAGATGTCGTGCAGCGAAGGCTTGTTCGGCTGCGCCTGGTAGACCTTCGTCACATGATCGAAGGTGATGACAGGCGCACCCATGGGCTGGGACTGCTGCGCGTCTTCAAGCGAAAGAGAAGGAAGCGCCGCCGACAAGTCGGAACGAATGGCCGGCTGGGCGGGAGCATGGTGACCGCGGCCAGCGTGGCCGGGTGCAAGTTTGTTCATTGCGGGGAGCGCGCCAGTTGCCTGGGGGCTCACAGCGCGGTTTGCCGAAGTGGCGCCCGCGGATTGAGCGACGTTTGAGCCTGCATGGGCGGCATGGCGGCCCACAGGCGGCGTCACCCGCGACGTAGCCCCCGCTTCGAGGGGATCGCGACGTCGCGCGTCATTGGTGTTCGTCACAGAGTGCTCCGTTCAAATAATGGTTACTGGACTCAACCCGCTTATTCTACCAAGACACGCAAATCCCCGCTCGCTTCGCTACGAAACAAACACTGCACTGAATAGAGCCTGAAAGCATGGAGGAGCGCCGCACCTAAGAAACTCGCCGGCCACACAATGCAAACCAACATAAAGAAAAGGCCGGGCGAAGCCCGGCCTTGAACAAGCGACGCTCTAACTCGCTATTTGCGAGAGATAGCCTTTTTGGCCGCCTCAGCGATAGCGGCGGCATCCATGTGGAATTCCACGAGCAGTTCCTCGTAGCTTGCCGACGTGCCGAAGCAATCCTGCATGCCCACACGCTCGAGCGGAGCGGGATGCTTTGCGGCCAGACATTCCGCCACGGCGCCACCAAGGCCGCCGATAACGGAATGCTCTTCAGCGGTCACAATGCAGCCCGTCTTCTCGACCGACGCCAAAATGGTGTCTTCGTCGAGCGGCTTCACACAGAATGCGTCGATAACCTCTGCGGAAATGCCTTCAGCGGCGAGCAGCTCGGCGGCCTTCAAGGCCTCGTCGATTTCCACGCCGCAGGCGACGATGGAAACATCGCTGCCCTCGCGAAGCACGTATGCGCGACCCATCTCGAGCTCTTTGCCCGGCTCATAGACGCACGGCACCGATGCGCGGCCCATGCGCACATACACGGGGCCCGGCGTTTCGGCGGCCAGCTTAATGGCGGCCTTCGCAGCGTAGTAGTCGGCGGGAACGAGAACGCGCATGTTCGGCAGCACACGCATAAGGGCGATGTCTTCGACCATCTGATGGCTGCCGCCGTCGGGGCCTACGGAAATGCCGGCATGCGTAGGGGCGATTTTCACATTCAGATTCGCATAGCACACGGTGTTGCGAATTTGATCATACACACGGCCGGTGCCGAACACGGCGAACGAGCCAGTGAATGCGGTGTGGCCCGTGAGCGAGAGGCCGGCGGCCACGCCAACCATATCTTGTTCGGCGATGCCGACGTTCACCAGGCGTTCGGGATGCGCAGCGCCCAGCTTTTTGGTGGTGGTGGAACCAGAAAGGTCGGCCTCGACGGCTACGACGTCGATACCCTGTTCCACCAATTCGACCAGCGTCTCACCGTAGGCGGCGCGGGTTGCTTTTTTCTCTGCAGCCATTATTTAGCCTCCTTGTTCGCGGTGAGTTCGGCGAGAGCCTGCTCGGTTTGCTCGGCGTTCGGCGCCTTGCCATGCCAGCCAGCCTGGTCTTCCATAAAGGAAACGCCCTTGCCCTTGGTGGTTTCGGCGACGATCACGCACGGCTTGCCGCTGCGAGATTTCTTGGCGCTTTCAAGCGTGGCGAGAATGGCTTCCATGTCGTTGCCGTCGCACTGGAACACCTGCCAGCCGAACGAGCGGAACTTGTCGCCCAAGTCTTCCGGCGAGCATACGGTTTCGATGCGGCCGTCGATTTGCAGGTGGTTGTGATCGACGATGGCGACCAGATTATCGAGGCCCTTGTGAGCCGCGAACATCGCAGCTTCCCACACCTGTCCCTCTTGGCATTCGCCGTCGCCCATAAGGGTGAACACCGAAGACTCAGAACCGTTGAGCCTCAGGCCGAGCGCCATGCCGGCAGCGATAGAGAGGCCCTGGCCGAGCGAGCCCGTAGACGCCTCAACGCCCGGAAGCTTCCTGCAATCGGGATGGCCCTGAAGGCGGCTGTGCAGCTTGCGCAGCGTGGCGAGCTCTTCTTTCGGGAAGTAGCCAGCCTCGGCAAGCGTGGCGTAAAGCGCCGGTGCCGCATGGCCCTTCGAAAGAAGGAAACGGTCACGGTCTTCGGCCTTCGGATTTTCCGCATCGTGCTTGAGCACGCCCCCGAAATACAACGCACACATAATGTCTGCCGCCGAAAGCGAGCCACCCGGATGCCCGCTTCCCGCTTCGGCCACCATTTTCACGATATCGACGCGGATATCGCCGGCCATGCTCTTCAGCTCTTCGAGATTCACGACGCCCCTTTCTGTCGTTCAAGAAAAAAGCGCCCCGCATGCGCGGGACGCCTCATCACGCATTTGATTGCATCGTATCGCAAATTCGCGTTTCGGGCTATTGAGATACGCGCCAACGATGATAGCCCACAACGAATTCATCGATATCGCCGTCAAGCACAGCATCGACGTTGCTCGTTTCGACGCCGCTACGCAGGTCTTTCACAAGCTGGTACGGATAGAGCACGTAGTTGCGAATCTGGCTACCGAAGCCGTTTTCCTGTTTTTCGCCACGAATGGCATCGAGTTCGGCATCACGCTTTTGGCGCTCAAGCTCGTACAACCTGCCGCGCAGCACCTTGAACGCGGATTCCTTGTTCATAAGCTGGCTTTTCTCGTTTTGGCAAGTAACGACGATACCCGTGGGAATATGCGTGAGTCGCACGGCCGAATCGGTGGTGTTCACGCACTGGCCGCCTGGACCGCTCGAGCGGTATACGTCGACACGCACGTCGTTCGGGTTCAAATTCACCTCGATGTCGTCGGACATCACGGGCATGACCTCCACACTGGCGAACGTCGTTTGGCGGCGGCCCTTGATGTCGGTCGGCGAAATGCGCACGAGTCGGTGCACCCCATGCTCACTGCGCAGCATGCCATAGGCGTTTTTGCCTTCCACCTGGAACACCGCGCGATCAAGGCCAATGCCCTCGCCCGGCACCACATCGAGCACTTTGAGTTTCCAGCCCTTTTTCTCGACGTATCGCGAGTACATGCGATAAAGCATGTCGGTCCAGTCCTGCGCCTCGAGCCCGCCTTGGCCAGGGTTTACCGACACGATGGCGTCAGAGGAATCGAGGTCGTCGGCGAACCAGGAATCGATTTCGAATTGTTCGAGCATGGAATCGAGGCGCGAGAGGCACATTTGAACCTCGGCGGCGAAGCCTTCGTCTTCACTGGCGAGTTCATCGGCAGCACGCGCATCGTCGAGCAGGCCGCACGCGACGTCATACGCATTGAGCGTGTCGCGCAGATTGCTCGCCTTCTTCGAAACCTCCTGTGCTGCAGCTGCGTCATCCCAGAAACCAGGCTGCGCGGCCTTATGGTCGAGATTGACGAGCTCGGCTTTGGAGTCCTCGATATGCAGGTATTCACGCGCCGCAGCCAAACGCTCGGCAACATCGTCGATATTCAGGTTTTCTTTCTCAGCCATAGCTCAAACCATTCAGAATTCAAAAACAGCATTTCGGCGGCGCGCGCATAAGCGAGCACGCAAGCCCTGATACAAGCAACGGCCCGACGATGCATCGGGCCGAGCAAAAGCAGATATCGTTCCAACGCCGAATCCAGCAGAAAGCGAAATGCAATTCGAATGCAATCAGCGCCTCACTGCGAGATTGGCCGTCAAACGGTGTACGACATCCATCACCGCGCCGCCCCTCTAGGCGGCGCGATATTGCATCACCTATTGAAGCCGTGGCACTTCTTGAACTTCTTCCCGCTTCCGCACGGGCAAGGATCGTTCGGCTTCACGTTCACATAGGGGTCGGAATCTTCATCTTTGCGATACGTCTTCGGCTTTGCCGTCGCCGCAGGCTTCGGCGGCTGGCCAGCGGTTGCCTGTGTAGGACGCGCGCCGCGACCGGCGATGGTATTTTCGGAAAGAGCGGCCTCGGGCGAGGAATAGCTCACCTTGCCATCGAGGGGCGACGACTCTTCCTGCTCCACGGGAGCAGCGATGCGCAGGCGCAGCAGCGTGCGCAGGAAGTCTTCATACATCGAAGACGTGAGTTCCGAGAATGCGCGATGCGCTTCTTCTTTATATTCGACGAGCGGGTCGCGCTGGCCGAAGGCGCGCAAGCCAATGCCCGTCTTCAAATAATCCATCGCCTGCAGGTGGTTCATCCAACGCACATCCATGATGCGCAGCATAACCTGGCTTTCGAGCTGGCGCATCGCGTCGGCGCCAAGGGTTTCTTCCTTGGAGCGATACGTGCCCATGAGATATTCCTCAAGGGCGTCTTCGAGAGCCTCGGGGTCGTCTTCGTGGTCGACTTCCTCGGCCTTGAAGGAAGCTTCGCCCGTCATATTCGCCGCCCACACGTCGACGGCCTTCATGTCCCAGTCGTCGCTCGGCAGCTTGGCCGGGCAATTCTCGTCAATCACGGCATCGACTTCGTCGTCGACGATTTCCTCGATGCGAGAAGACAAGTCTTTGCCGTCGAGAATCGCGTTGCGCTCCTTATAGATGGCATTACGCTGTAGATTCATGACGTCGTCGTATTCGAGCACGTTTTTACGAGCGGCGAAGTGCATGGCCTCGACCTGGCGCTGAGCGCTTTCGATAGCCTTGGTCACCATGCCCGCTTGAATCGGCATGTCGTCAGTCGCGCCGGTTTTTTCCATCATGCGGCTGATGGAATCCATGCGATTGCCGCCGAACAGACGCATGAGGTCGTCTTCGAGCGAGAGGTAGAACTGTGTGAGGCCCGGGTCGCCCTGGCGGCCAGCGCGGCCACGCAGCTGGTTGTCGATGCGTCGGCTCTCGTGGCGCTCGGTGCCGATAACGGCCAAGCCACCCGCACGGCGCACCTGTTCCTGCTCGCGCTTGCACGTTTCCTTCGCCTGGGCGAGCGCCGCATCGCGATCGGCCTGCGTAGGAGCCTTCAGCTGGTTCTCGCCTTCCTGCGCCTCGGTCTCGGGGGTTGCTTCGGGGTCAAATCCGCGCTGGCGCAGCACGTCGTCGGCGAGCACCTCGGGGTTGCCGCCGAGCAAAATGTCGGTACCGCGGCCAGCCATGTTCGTCGCGATGGTCACAGCGCCCAGGCGGCCCGCCTGCGCGACGATATGCGCCTCGCGCTCGTGGTTCTTCGCGTTCAAGGTCTCATGGGGAATGCCGCGCTTGTCGAGCAGACGCGAGAGCTTCTCGGAGCTTTCAACCGAAACGGTGCCAACCAAGCAAGGCTGGCCGGCCGCATGGCGTTGCTGCACGTCATCGGCCACGGCTTGATATTTCGCCTCGATAGTGCGGTACACCAGGTCGTTTTCGTCTTTACGAATGACGGGCTTGTTCGGCGGAATGGCCACGACGGGCAGCTTGTAGATTTGACGGAACTCGGCATCTTCGGTCATGGCGGTACCCGTCATGCCCGAAAGCTTGTCGTAGAGACGGAAGTAGTTCTGCAATGTGATGGTCGCGAGGGTTTGATTCTCTTCGCGAATGCGAACGTTTTCCTTCGCCTCCATCGCCTGATGCAGGCCTTCCGACCAGCGACGGCCTTCCATAATGCGGCCCGTGTTTTCGTCGACGATTTTCACCTCGCCGCCCACTACAACATAATCGATATCGCGATGGAACATGAAGTGGGCCTTCAAGGCCTGCTGCAAGTGGTTCGCAAGCTGGCCCGAAGGGTCGTCGTAGATATCGTCGATGCCCAAGCGGGCCTCGATTTTCGCCAAGCCAGTCTCAGTCGCGAAGATGGTCTTTTTCGCCTCATCGAGCTCATAGTCTTCATCGCGAACCAGACCGAACATCGCCTGGGAGAACTTCTTGTAGGTATCGGCGGCCTTCACGCCCGCGCCGGAAATGATGAGCGGGGTGCGCGCCTCATCGATAAGGATGGAGTCGACCTCGTCGACGATGGCGAAGTTGTGGCCGCGCTGCACACGGGCGCTCGCGCGGGTTACCATGTTGTCGCGCAGATAGTCGAAACCGAATTCGGCATTGGTGCCATACGTCACATCGGCTTTATATGCGGGAATACGTTGGGACTGGCGCATGCCATTTTGCACCAAGCCCACTTCCATACCCAAGAAGTGATACAAACGGCCCATCCACTCGCTGTCTCGGCGAGCGAGGTAGTCGTTCACGGTAACGATGTGCACGCCTTCGCCGGAAAGCGCATTCAAATAACCGGCAAGCGTAGAAACGAGCGTTTTGCCTTCGCCGGTTTTCATTTCGGCAATTTGGCCTTCATGAAGCGCCATGCCGCCAATGAGCTGCACGTCAAAATGACGCATGCCCATAACACGCTGGCCGGCCTCGCGCACCGTGGCGAATGCCTCGGGCAGAAGGCTGTCAAGGCTTTCGCCATTCGCCGCACGTTCCTTGTAGGCGGCGGTAAGAGCTACGAGCTCGGCGTCGGTGAGCGCCTGCATGGATGGCTCGAGCGAGCCGATTTTGTCAACGAGCGATTGGTAGCGCTTGAGCTGTTTGCCCTCGCCAAACGTGAGGAGCTTCGAAAGAAATCCCATGGTCTTCCTCATCTCGCCCACGAACGCATGTGGGCGGCATCGATTTTCGAATGATATGCGCGAATATACACGCGGCTATATACGTTCGGCAACTTTACCACAGCGAACAGGGGCAAAAGCAAACGGGCATCAAGCAAACAAAGAACCGTCACCCAATAGTTTCATTCGGCCGACTTTTGCATCGGCTCTTTCCCATTGAGCAGCTCGCAGTACATTTCCCGCATGCGATCGCCCGGGTCGATGCCCAGCTCCTCGGCAAGATGCTTCGCGCACAGCCGATAGGTTTCCATAGCCTGGACGCGCTGACCACTCGCCGCCTGCGCGCGCATAAGGGCAAACGCGGCATCTTCGCGGCCGGGACACGCATCCGCCGCGACTTCGGCAAACCACAACGCCGTATCCGCTTCGCCCGCATCTACCAGCCGCAACGCCGCACTAACGTACGCGTCGATTCGTCGTGCACGATACTTCAAGCGCATGGCGGCAATGAAAGCGTTCTCCGTTTCAGACGGAAGCAAATCGCACGAGAACGACTCTTCCATCTTCTCGAATACGGCAAGCCATGCGCGGGCGTTGGGCTCGTCGAACAGAAGTGTGCGGCAAAGCGCATCGAATTCGTCCACGTCGCTTTTCACATAACGCGTATCTACCATGACGCTTGCGCGATGGCGCACAAGGTAGGGGCAATCTTCGTCATGCTCGGCACCAAGAGCCCGACGAAGTCGGCACCATAGCGAATAGAAGTTGTTCGTAGCGCGCTCGGGCGTCGCATCGGGCCACATAATGCGAAGCAATTCAGGCCGCGCGATTTCCTTCCCGCGAAACAACACGAGCACGGCCAACAGTGTTTTCGTACGCTGTTTCGCGAACAAATGGGGGTCGACCGCAACCCCGCCAATGGTCACTTCCATTCCTCCGAATATATTCACGCGCATCTCGGGAATAACGGCAGGGCGAGGGCTCTGCATGGCGCAATCGCTCAAAGGCATCTGTGCCGGCGCAAGGCTCGGCCGCGTTCGACCGCGTCGCTGCTCGGCGAGTCCAGCCGCCAGCGCATCGCATGCGCGCTGGCGGGCAGACGAAAGAGGCACATCCCCGCCGGATTCCACAACGGCTGCAACCAAAATCGCTTCGCACACCGTTGCCTCTTCGGTCGAATCGATCATGCGATCCACAAGCGCGCGAGAAACTGAAAGCACCATGGCGAGATCTTCCCCGTTCGCACGGCGAGAGACGCGCCTCAGCAGCGTCGCGCAATACACCGTCGCCGTGCGCAGCACATGGGTATCGACGCCTGCATTGCGCAATGCCCGGCACGCCGCCGCGACGTCTCCCTTATGAAGCGCGATCGCCGAGACGGCGATACGACCCGCCAATGCGTCGTTCGCAAGAACCTCAACCTTGCCTGCCGCGATATTCCCGAGCGTCTCGAGCGCCGCACTTCGCGCCGATTCGCCGCCCGCATCAAGCGCGACGAGCGCGCACATGAGCGCATCGGTTGACGATATTCCCCGCATACCCAATGCGCAGCGCGCGACAGACGAGGCGCGCTCCTTCTCGCCGAGCACAAACAATCTTCCCGAAGCAGCAGCTACCATCGAGGCGTCAAGACCCGTGCTTCGGGCTCCCAAGCTTTCGAAGAGCTCCTGCAAAGGACGCACGCATCCCGAATCGAACAGATGCCACTGCTGCTGCAAAATCCACGAAATTCGACGCTTACGGGCGCAGGCTATCTGCATGATTTCGCATGCGCGCGGCCCCATTCCACGGGCAGCGAGCATGCAGGCGACCTTCGCAGAAAGAGCATCGCGCGCAGAGGGAGTTGCGACTCGGCCAAGCGAATCAATCGACTCCCCCAAACCCTCCATCACCTGCGCTACATCAAACCCGTGCGCCTCGAAAGTCTCATCGGCTAAATCAACGCCCACGTAGGGGTAATGTTCACTGATGAAGCGGCGAGCATCGGCTCGCACGCCTCCGGAAACGGCCGACAGGTCATCGAAGGAGCCCACTTGCAAGGCTTCCATCACGAATACGGGAGCGCGCATTTCCGAAGGCATCTCTCCAAGGCGCATACCGCGCAAAAACTCGCGCATGCCATCTTGCCCGCCCCATAAAAAGGCAGGAACACGATCGCATTCACGCAAGCCCTCAACCGACGCCACATGGCTCGAGGAAAGCTCGCAATCGTCGACAAGCAAGTCGCGAGCTCCGACGATAACGCAATCGCGCTGGGCATCAGCGATAGCGCCGAACGCAGGCGTCGTGGTAACGAGCACTTCGCAACCTGCCTCAAGAAGCGCATCAATTTCATGCGAGAAACACTCCGAACGTGCATCCGCCAAAAAGGGGACGTCGTCGAACACCACAAGGTCCAACTGCGCCGGTCGCGCAATAAGCGTTTTGGCAATTATCCCCGCATCCAAATCGCGCAGAAAGCATGGGCTCGAGCAATCGAGCCAATGAACGCCGCGAAACGAGAACATCGATGCCGCATATTCGAGTCCTAGACTCGTTTTGCCGAAACCCGAAGGGGCGACCACGAATCTCGCGACATCACGCTCTGCCACCAATCGCTTAACGAGACGAGGCCTTGAATAAATCCTTTGCGGCCCGATTTTCTTCGGACGCCTCCCATTGCAAGCGGCATTTTCAAGGTACCCCATGAGTCCATCTCCTCCTCGTGTCAAGTCGCGAATGCCCCATTAATCATCCGCAACGCCTGAGTTGTTTTGCGCGGCGATCGTCGCGCGATTCGAGGAACGGACAGCGATTCTATAGAAGAAAAAGCTCCAGCGAAATATCAGCGAAAATGCCAGGGAAGCCATTTAAAGAAGAAAATCGAAGAAAGTATCAATCGGTGTTTTCGGGCTTTGCAAAAAATACGTGCTACACCGCAAAGCACGGACTTCAACCAGCACTTTTCCACTATGCTTTCCCCATGGATACTCGAATCGACATAATAGCCCACTCCCCTGCGGCATTGGCAATTCGCGCCCTTGAAAAAAGCGGTTACCAAGCGTGGATTGTAGGCGGCTGGGTACGCGACACGCTCATGGGGCGCATGCCCCATGACGCCGACATTGCGACAAACGCGCCCTGGGAGCACACCAAGCGTATCATGCGCGACGCCGGATACGCCGTGCACGAAACGGGAGTGAAGCACGGCACCGTTACCGCCATCGTAAGCGGGGAACCCATCGAGATCACCACTTATCGCATCGAAGGACCCTATTCCGACTCGCGACACCCCGACTACGTGGAATTCGTCGACAGCATCGAACTCGACCTCGCACGGCGCGACTTCACCATGAACGCCATCGCCTTTCACCCTACGCGCGGCATCTTCGACCCGTTCGACGGCGCGAGCGACATCGAGGCCCGAACGATTCGAGCCGTAGGCGATGCGCGCAAGCGTTTCGAGGAAGACCCCTTGCGCATACTCCGCGCGGCGCGCTTCGAAGCGCAAACCGGCTTCGAGATCGAACCCGCCACGCGCGATGCCGCATTCTCGTGCGCGTACCTGCTCGACAGCGTTGCGCGCGAACGCATGGGAAGCGAATTGACCAAGCTTTTATGCGGGCCCTATGCGGGACGTGTCATTGAAAACGAATTTCCCATCGTCGTACAAGCCATAAACGAGCTCGAGATAGCACGAGGCTTTAAGCTGAAATCGAAACGACACGCTTACGACTTACTCGGACACCTCGCCCATAGCGTCTCCGCCGCGCCGGAAAATGAGGTGCTCCGTTGGGCGGCGCTCCTTCATGACATCGCCAAGCCCGAATCGAACCACGACCACGCGCAGCGTAGCAGCATCGCCGCCACGCGCATCATGCAACGGCTTCGAATCGGACGGCAGCAGACGCAGCAAGCCGCTGACGCGATCGCGTGGCATACGACGAGCTTCCCGCCAAGCGAGGAGGCCCTGCGTCTTTTCGTCGCCTGCTTAGGCGGCGATGTACCCCGCGCGCGACGGGCGCTCCTGCTCCAGCGAGCCGACGCGAGTGGACACGGCCCAAAGGGAGACGCGCGCGAAAAAGAGGTCGATGAAGAACTTGCCATGCTCGACGCGCTCGAATGCAGCGGAAAGCCGCTCGGCGCGAAACAGCTCGCACTGTCGGGCAGAGAGGTTGCAGACTTGGGAAATCTTCATGGTTCGGAAATCGGCAGAACCCTCGATGCTCTGCTTGCCGCAGTCGTCGAAGGCGAAGTCGAAAACACCCCCGAGGCGCTGCGTTCTCATCTGAACTTCGCGATTGAAAACGCCGAAGAACAAATTTTTCAAAAAAAGTTGCGAAAGTTCTTGACGAAACGCTAGGAAGTCCGTAATATACCAACTCGCGCCGCAAGAGCGCACAAATCACTGGGGTGTCGTCTAATGGCAGGACAGCGGTTTCTGGTGCCGTATGTGAGGGTTCGACTCCTTCCACCCCAGCCATTTTTGGCCTGGTCGTCTAGCGGTTTAGGACGCCGCCCTCTCAAGGCGGAGATCGGGGGTTCGAATCCCCTCCAGGCTACCATCGAATACTGCAGGTCAGGCGATTGCCTGGCCTGTTTTGTTTTCTGGTCAGGTTGCGGGGATTCGAACCGATGAGGTGGAATTCCGTCAAGAGTACCATCCCCCCTCCGTTTTACCGATCTCGTTTATTGACTCCCCCTTTGGCTTGTTTTCCACAAAAACTTTTCCACATTTTGATTGCGTTGGTCCCTTTCGCTTCCACAGCCTTTTCACGCGATTTCATTGACGTTTTCCTCGCATTTTCCCGTCTTGGCTCCTGCTTTGAATCGCAACAAAAGAACGGTCTTCGTTCATTTATTAGTTAGACTGATAGAAAATCGTTTTTCCACACCATAAAAAAGTTATCCACATACTGGCGAACGGCACATTGGGTCGGTAAGCGGTTTTTCGATTACCGACCTCTATGCTCCCACATATGATCGAGCGGACCCGAGCCTCTGCCCAAATCAAGCTGAGCAGCAAGCGCTCCCGAAATATAGCGCTTCGCATATCCGCACGCCTCAAACACGGTGAAACCCTTCGCGAGCCCACACGCAATCGCGCTCGAAAGAGTGCATCCCGTGCCATGCGTATTGTCGTTTTCGATGCGCTCGCCTGGTAGCCAGCACGTAAACCCGCGCTCAGCTAGCACGTCATCGGCATCGCTTATGCCGTGTCCGCCTTTCACAAGAACCGCAACGCCAAAACGCTCCGACAACTCGCCCGCCGCAGCCTCCATATCGCGCTTCGTCGCTATGCCCCTGCCCCAGAGCACTTCCGCTTCAGGGATGTTGGGCGTTATCACGCTCGCAAGCGGAAACAAGCGCCCTGTAAGCGCCTCAGAGGCGCCATCGCTTATAAGGCGGCTTCCACTCGTCGACACCATAACGGGGTCGACCACGATGTTCTCAGCCGCATGCGCACGCAGCGATTCCGCAATTGCAACCACATTCAACGCCGATGACACCATGCCGATTTTCACGGCGCCGGGGCGAATGTCGTCGAACACCGCATCAATCTGTTGCACCACGAATTCGCTCGGAACATCGAGCACGCCCGAAACCCCCAGGGTGTTTTGGGCGGTAAGCGCCGTGATCGCGGTTTGGGCGAACAGCCCCAACGCCTCGATGGTTTTCAAATCGGCCTGAATGCCCGCCCCACCCGAGGAATCGGAACCGGCGATACTTACGACCGAAGGGATTTTAAAGCCCATAGCTCTCCTCACACGCAACTTGGCAATCTCATGCATCCACAATACAATTCGCCGGGCATAAAGGCGGAAAAGGCGCCCGCAAGAAAACGGAAGCCAGCAAGCCAGCTTCCGTCCCATTCAATCGATTATCCCGCTATTTGAACCGCTCGCAAGCAACTACACGAGCAGGTCAACGCCATCCATGATGCGTCTTAAGTCCCGCGTCGCGGATACGATGTCGCCCGCAGCAAAAATCGCCGACACGACCGCAGCGCCATGCACGCCCGTATGGGCGAGCGACGCAAGCGTACTCGCATTCAAGCCCCCAATGCCAACCACGGGAATGCTCACGGCAGCACATATTTCCCGCAGCGTACGCAGAGACACATCGGCCGCCTCGGGCTTGGTTGCTGTCTTGAACAACGCCCCCACGCCCAAATAGTCGGCGCCTGCAGCCTGCGCGGCAAGAGCTTGCTCCACCGTTTGCGCCGACACGCCCACAATGGCGCCCTCGCCCAAACGCGCCCTCGCGCTCGCGCACGACTCATCCGACTGGCCAACATGCACGCCATCGGCACCTACGGCAAGAGCCGCCTCTACGTCGTCGTCGATTACAAACGGAACTTTCCCAGCAAGGCCTTCGCGTTCGAGTTCGTCGCGAATTTCCGCATACGCGCTTATGAGCTCCTCGGTTGTGGCACGCTTTGCACGAAGTTGCAGAAACGTCGCCCCTCCGCGCACCGCCTGAGCGCAGCATGACGCAAGCGTACGCTCGCCCAGCCACGCATCATCGGAAACGGCATACAGCGAAAGCGACTCGGGAACACGGCGAAAACGCTCGCGCGGCGTGAGCGCCGTCATGGTTAACGAACCTCTTCAACCAAAGCGGCCTTGGCCAAATCGTCGCCCTCAAGCAGCGACAGGGCGTCCATGAGATAGGTATGGAAGCTCCCCGTGCCGTCACCTTCCTTCATGCGCGCCTGCGCAGCCTGGCCGGCAGCGCCCATGTGCACCACCGCAGCAAGGGCGGCTTCAACGGCGTTGCCGTTCGCGCGCGCCATATATGCGCCGGTAATGGCAGAAAGCATGCAGCCCGAACCCGTGATGCGGCCTTGAAGCGCAGATCCGTTACGCACGGCAAATGCGCGGTTCGCATCGGCGACGATGTCGATGGGGCCGGTGATAGCAACGGCGCAGTTGGCCTTCGCGGCGAAATCGCGAGCGAAAGCAGCCGCCTCGGCGATATCTTCCTCGCTCGTCACGGCGTCGGCCGGGTTCACATCGACGCCTTGCGTGGCGGCAGCCTGGCCGGCAAGAGCCTTCACTTCGCTCATATTGCCGCGCACCAAGGCGACGGGCAGCGAGTCAAGCAGTTCGCCTGCGGTTTGCGTGCGCAGCGCCGAAGCTCCCGCGCCTACCGGGTCAAGAACAATGGCGTGCTCGAGTTCGGCGGCTCGGGCACCCGCGGCCTTCATGCCGGCGATGGTCTGCATGTTGAGCGTGCCAATATTCAGCACGAGCGCGTTGCAAATGGACGTGATGTCAACCACATCGGCAGGCTCGTCGCTCATGATGGGGCTTGCGCCCACGGCGAGCACGGCGTTCGCGCAGCTCTCCACGGTCACGTAATTCGTGATGCAGTGGACGAGCGGGGTCGTCGCGCGCACATCATCGGCAAACGCCTTGATGGATTCGGTGATTTCAGATGCAGTTTGATATGCGGAATTGTTCGCAGTCATGCGATGCTCCCTTCGTTGGCATTACCCATATCAGGTTCGGTGGGTCGGAGCCAAGAAGCCCCCTCTCAGCCCGCTTCGGCGAGCTCCCCGTTATGTCGAAGTGAATTATACGGCGCACGCGGCGAAAGGAGCACAAAAATCCGCAAACGGCAGCGCCGCGTTTAGCCGATGCGAATGTCGCTCAAGGGCATTCGCGGCAAAACGACCACGACAGCGCCCCGCTCAAGAGAAATCGACACGGGTTTGCCCACGAATTCGTTGGAAAGGCCAAGCGTCACGTCGTTTCGAAGCGTCGCATTCTCAACTTCGTAGAGCGGACCGCGCTCCGTAAGGCCACACGAGGCATCGGGCGCAGAAAAGACCGAGAACGTGCCCGCGTCCTTTGCGGCAATCTCAAGCGACATGCCGCCTGCGAGCGCGACCACGACATTGCCCTCTCCTACCGCGACGGCATGCATGCCCGCTCGCGCCGCGCCCACCAAAGCCGAAAGCGTTGCAAGCGTGTGATCGAGCCTTCCTCCAAGCGCACCATACACCGCAACCCCGCGCATGTCATGCGCGAGCGCCCACTCGAGCGCAAGCGCCGTATCGCTGTCATCCTTCATAACGGGATGCCTCTCAATAGGAACGCCCTGCGGAACATGGCCCAACGAGTCAAAGTCGCCCAAGGCGAAATCGGGCGTTACGCCAATCGCGCAAAGCGAGGAAAAACCACCGTCGACCGCAATCACCTTATCGAAATGTTCGGCAGAAAAATGGTCGGCATCAAAGGACGCGGCACCGACAAGCGCACATGAAAAACGATTCTCTGGCATATCTTCCCTTCTAACCCGGTTCATGATCCGCGGCTTTTGCTCAAGATTGTAGCAACACCGTGCAGAATGCACGACATACGGCGCAGGCAATGATACAATAGCCGACGCTATGCGGGCTGGACGGTCGCGGTGGCCTTGCGCCAACGAGGAAAGTCCGGGCTTCTTGAGGCAGGATGCCGGCTAACGGCCGGGCGGGGAAACCCGATGGAAAGTGCTGAAGAAACTTAAACTCCCACTGGCGCCTTCGGGCGTTAAGAGAAAAGCTGAGAAGGTGCGGTAAGAGCGCACCAGCACGTCAGTAATGGCGTGGCTTGGTAAACCCCATCCGAAGCAAGGGCGAATAGGCATGCGATACGGTTGAGCCTCTCCGTGCATGCGGGTAGCCTGCTTGAGGCGTGTGGTAACGCACGTCCTAGATAAATGGCCGTCTTCAACGACAGAACCCGGCTCATAGGCCCGCTAAGGCATTACAAAAACGAAAGCCCGCTCACGCGGGCTTTCGTCGTTTATCGAAGCAAAAAGCATCCGAGCCAAATACCAACAAAAAAAGAACCCCTGGCGCATGCAGTTCAGGCGAAGCCTGAGCAACGCGTACTCCAGCACGCGAATCAAAGGCCGAGCCAAAAATGCAGCACCAGGGGTTCTTGCAGCATCGCATTATCTCGCCGCCCGAAAGGGCGGCAAAGCCGAACTAGTCGATATCGCCCAAATCAAAGGCCTCGGCAGCATCGCCGAAACCGGAAAGGTCTTTCTCGACGCTCGGAGCCGGAGCGGGAGCGGCGCTCTGCGCCGGAATAACCGTAGCGGTTGCGGGAGCAGCGGTCACAGCGGGCGTCACAGGGGCCGATTCAACAGCGCCTGCGGCGGGAGCGACATAGCTCGGGGCAACGGCGCCCGTGGCACCGAACATGGGCTTGTGAACCGGGGCCTGAGCGGGGCTTGCGAAACGGCCATGGGAGCGCTTCTTGCCCTCCTTCTTGGCAAGCTCGTCTTCGATATCGTCAAGCTTGGCATTCGCATCGTCGATGAAGCTCTTCAAGGCCTCGGAATACGCCTCGCACGTCTTCTTGTGGGAACGATCGAGCTCTTCGATGGCGGTTTCAATCTTTGCCTTCTCGGCGTTCGCGCGGTCGACGATGTCGCTTGCCTCGATTTCGGCGTCGTTGTGGATGCGCTTCGCTTCGGCGCGGGCAGCATCGAGCACTTCCTGGGCGGAACGCTGGGCGGTCACGAGCGCATTGGCAATGGCGGAAGCGTCGGTTTCCTTTTCGGAAAGCTGCTTCTCGAGCTCGGCGATGCGAGCGTCTTTTTCATCGGCAGAAAGCACCGAAGTCGTATCGGCGGCTTCCTCTTTGACTGCCTCGGGCTCGGGTTCGGGCATCGCGGGCTCGGCGAAAGCGGCGTCCATGTCCATAGGCTCGTCATCATCGAAGCTCATCTGGTTATTATTGAGCTCGTCAACGCGAGCGAGAAGCTCTTCGATCTGGGCATTCAAGCCGTCAATCTCGGCTGCGACATGTTCGAGGAACACATCGACCTCGTCAACGTCGTAACCCTTGCGATCAACCGTGAAACTCTGGTTGTGGATGTCTTCGGAAGTGATGGCCATGCCTACTCCAATCTCATTCGGTATATACCCCGGAAACCCAGGGCGGCCTGCGATATGAATCGCACAGCCTGCAGGACGCCTTACGCCCCAATGAACATATTCGCGCCGCTGCGGCTAAAGAATGCCGACAATCAAGCGCACCAAGAATTGTAATACAAGCAGGGCAAAGATAGGCGTTACGTCCACCATGCCCCCAATCGGCGGGATGAATTTACGGAAAAGGTTCAGATACGGATCGCAAACCTTCCCCAACACCGTTTCGATATCGGCCAGAATGCCGCTTCTGTTCGGAATCCAGCTCATGAGCACATACACGAGCAGAATCGTCGTGTACGCGTCGGCGAGCTTCACGATGAAAAGCTGCAGGGCATACATCTACATCAACCCTTGGGCCTTGAGGCGAGACGCCTCGGCATCGCTCAAGCCTGCGCCGCGCGTGATAACGAACACGTGGCCCGAAACGCATTCGACCTGAGCCTCGAAGGCGCATGCCACGCCAAAGCTGAAGTCGAGAATGCGCTTGCCGAGCGCTTCGGGGGTGTTGCGCAGCGAGACAACAGCGACATCGCCGCTCTTGAGCACCTTGGCGATGCGTTCGGCATCGTCATACGACTCGGGCTTGACGATGGTCACGATACGAGCCGGGCGCTGCACCACACGGCCTTCGCCAGAAGGCGATGCGGGCGCAGGAATCGCTCCCGTGGTTTGCGCATAAGCGCCCGTGGAGCTCGCGGCAGCCTGGGGCGCCGACGCGGCCGGCCGAGCGGCAGACGAGGGCTCAAACAGCGAATTCACGCCAGGAGAGCGATGCGAATCTTCACGAAGCGCGCCGAAATCGCGGTTCGGACGCGTTGCCTGCGACGCATCGGCGGCCTCGGGAGCTTCGCTCGGCGTGTATTGGATATTGGCGCGCACGTCGTCAGACGTGACGAGCTTGGGCAACGACGCCGTGAAGCTCGAAGAAGGCGAGTCGTTCTCCACCGCGTAATCGGCAGAATCGTCGAAGCCGTATTCGCCATAATCGCCATAATCGACGGCGTCATCGCGAGAATCGCGAGCGCGCGAGGAGCGCGAGCCCGCCTGGCTCGAAGCCTCGCCAATGCCCAGGCGATCTTTCAGTTCATCAAATTTAGGAATCTTGAAATCCATTGCGTGTCCACCTATCAATCAAGCGGGCTAACCCGCATAGTCGGCACTGAATATGGCTCGACCGATGCGAACCATGGTAGCCCCCTCGCCAATACCTTCGGAATAATCGTTGCTCATCCCCATTGAAAGTTCATGGAGCTCCATATCGATGCCACGTGCCGCAAGGTCGCTTTGCGCCGCATCGCGCAGCTCGCGCAGGCGCTTAAACGTTGCACGCGCCACCGAGGCGTCGCCGATGGGAGCCATTATCATAAGGCCTTTCACGCGCACATGCTCCAAGGCGGCGCAATGCGTAAGCATATCGATAAGATTTTCGTCGGCCACGCCCTGCTTGTTCGACTCGCCGTCGTTGACTTCGATAAGCACGTCCTGCACAATGCCCGCCGCGGCAGCCAAACGATCGATTTTATCGGCGTGGCTTTCCTGGTACAAAGAATGGATGAGGCATGCGCGCCCCACCACCTTATCGAGCTGGCGAGATTGGATATTGCCAATAAAATGCCAGTTCTCGCTCGGGAACGTGTCGTGCTTGCGAACGAGCTCATCGGGGCGGTTTTCCCCGAAATCGTGAATGCCCGCCTCAATTGCCTCAGCAACCGCATCAAGCCCAACGGTCTTCGACACGCCAATGACGCGCACGTCGCTTCGAGCGCGACCCGCAGCCGCACATGCCTCCTCAACGGATTCTTCGACAGATTCCCAACGCTGTTCCAACGTAGCCATAAGAAAGCTTCTTCCTATCCAAGAATACGAGCTGCAAACGCGCCATGGCGACCGCACGTGCCGCCCGAGGCGCGATACGAATAAAAACGCTCACCGGCATCGCACACCGTGCACATATCAACGTCGGCAATACGCTCAGGCGCAACACCCATGCTCGCAAAGCCGCAGCGAAGCGCAGCACCCATATCGACATGGCGCTCGTCGACCAAGCTTGCATCGCCGAACGAATCGAAAAACTGCTTGGCGACTTCTTCGCCGACCTCGAAATGGCACGCATGGATATAAGGGCCGATATATACGTTGAAGCGTTCGGGGTCATCGCCCGTAAGCTCGCAAAGCGTCGAAAGCGCCGTCGCCCAGGCGCCATACACGACCCCGCGCCATCCGCAATGCGCCACGGCGAACTTGCCGGAAGGCGCCACGATAATCACAGGCGCGCAATCGGCGAAGCACAGTAAGGCCGCAACATCGTCGCAACCCACGGCGACCGCGTCGCTGCCTTCGGCCGCGAACTCTCGCGTCTCGGCGATATCGCCAGCGTTTTCGCACACGGCGACATCGGCGCCATGTACCTGGTTGGGCACAATAAGCCTCGTCGGATCGATGCCGAACGCCTCGCAGACCCTGCGGCGATTTTCACGCACGCTTTCGGGATTGTCGTCGACATGAAGGCCCAGGTTCAACGAATCGTACGGCGGCTCACTCACGCCGCCCGAACGCTCGGTAAACGCGATGCGTACGCCGCATGCTTCGAACAGGGCCTCATCGGTAAATGCGGTCAGGTTAGAAAAACGACCCTCGACAAGCCGCGGGAGCGGCAAATCGAGGGTCGCTTCAAGCCCTGACGCGTTGGTCATACCCGTCATGGCACATCGCTTCCGTTTTATCGACGACGAAGGAAATCGGGAATGTATTCCTCGTCGGCGACGCGCGTAGATGCGGCATTCATCGAAGATGCAGCAGGCGACGCTGCATGGGTTTGGTTGGATGTATAGGTGTCGCGGCCAAAAGCGCCAACCGTGGAGCTCGATGCGGGAGCCGAAACGGCCTGAGTTGCCGCGAACAAATCGTTGCGAGCGGAATCGAAGTCCATCGCGGCCTGCGACTGGCGCGCAAAGCCCGTAGCAATAACGGTAATGCGAATCTGGTCGCCCAAGGTATCGTCGATGATCTGGCCGTAGATGATGTTGGCGTCTTCGTCGACAACGGCTTCCATAGCGCGCGCTGCAGCGTCGACTTCGGCGAGCGTAAGGTCGCTGCCGCCGGCGATGGAGAACAGAACGCGGCTTGCGCCCTGGATGGAAGCCTCGAGCAGGTTGGAGTTGATGGCCTGCGTCGCGGCGTCGAGGGCGCGATTCTCACCCGTGCCAAAGCCAATGCCCATCATGGCCGTGCCGGCGTCCTTCATGACGGTGCGGATGTCAGCGAAGTCGAGGTTGATCAGGCCAGGAATGGTAATGAGGTCGGTAACGCCCTGGATGCCCTGGCGAAGCGTATCGTCGGCAATGCGGAACGCATCGAGCGCAGAAGTCTTCTTGTCGATGACCTCGAGCAAACGGTCGTTCGGGATAACAATGAGGGTGTCGACCTTCTGGGAAAGCAGATCGCAGCCCTGCTCGGCCTGATTGCGGCGAACGCGGCCTTCGAAGCCGAACGGCTTGGTGACGATGCCAACCGTGAGCGCACCAATTTCCTCGCGGGCGATTTCGGCAACCACGGGAGCTGCGCCCGTGCCCGTGCCGCCGCCTTCGCCAGCGGTCACGAAGACCATGTCGGCCTCAGCCAGCGCCTCGCGAATCTCAGAGCGAGATTCCTCGGCAGCCTGGCAGCCGATTTCAGGATTTGCGCCAGCGCCCAAGCCACGCGTCAACTCTTCGCCGATATGAATAGTTTTATCGGCCTGCGACATAAGCAGCGCCTGCTTGTCGGTGTTGACGGCGATGAACTCAACGCCTTTCAGGCCAGCTTCAACCATGCGGTTAACGGCGTTGGTGCCACCACCACCGACGCCAACGACCTTAATGACGGCCAGATGCTCTGAACCAACAGTTTTCGCCATGTTTCCTCCAACGTGCTGCATTTACGGCTGCGTTTAATCCGCGCCCGCCACGGCAGGCACATAAAATCAATTCTCACTACGAGAAACTATAACACGCTTACTTTACACAAACGAGCGAGCATTTCAAGGACGGTACCGCCCACAGGAAACGAGCTTCCGTCGAATCACCACGGAAATGAGGGGCAGGCGACAAAAATAGCCGTCATATGACGGCTATTTCAGGATCTCTCGCCCGGGTTGACCGGGCTCTCACCCACGCAAACCCCATGCGGCGAGAAATACGAGCGCATCGATGCGGGCTTATGCCGTCCTCCATGTGGGCGACTTCACCACGCGAACGTTGATGTAGCTCACCTCGCCTGGATGGTCGGCAAGAATTTGTTTGATGACGCGTTCCTTATCGCGCACATCGCTCGCCGCGCCAAACGCGATTTCGACATTCGAGTCGAGCGTGAGCGTCGTGTTCTCGGTCGACGTCGCCGAAACCTGCTTCACCTGATCTTTCAAGTCGGTCGAAAGGCTCGTTACCACGTCGAGCGCGTTTTTCACGCTTTCATCGGTGCACACTTTGCCGACTTCGGGCTTCACGCCATACGTCACATCGGTAATGACGAATACGTTCTCGGCATCTTCGTAGATCTTCGGCGAAATATTCTGCGCCGCTTCGGAATCTTTATCGGGAATGCGGCACAACCATATTCCATCAGTCGAAAGCGCCCATGTTTCGGTCGACTTGCCATCGTCGACCCCAATCTCGACCGTAGCGCCGATGGTACGTTCAGTCACGGCCAAATTGAGCGTGTTCGGGAACACACGCTGCACATGCACGTTTTCAACCCATGCATCACGCATGATATTGCTTTCGATGGTCGCAGTATCGACGCGCAGAAGCGTGGTGTCGCTCGGCACATTGGCGAGCTGGGCCATTTCGCTTGCCGTAAGATGCTCGACACCGGAAACCGTCACCTGCTGCACCGCGAAGAGATTTGACCAGTATGCGCCCGCGAACACGCCGGCAAGCACGGCGATGGCAACGAGCACAGCGACGACTTTCGCCTGGTAGTTTTTATACGATGCCTGGGCACGCGCACGGTGGACCGACCCCTTGGCGCTCGCGGCGTCAAGATCGCCGAGCTTAACCGTGGAAACGCGCGGGGCGGCCGAGCCAAGCGTCCGACGATTCGACGCACGATACGTCGGCGTGGTGTCGCGGCGCACGGGAGCCTGCCCCGAGCGAGCGCGCGGAGCTTGACGCGTGTTGCGGTTGTTCCTATTCGAAGCCAAGGAAGCGCACCTCCGGCACAAGTTCTACACCATAGCGCTCAGCAACCGCGCCCGAGGCGGCATGGATGAGCGACAATACCTCGACGGCTTTCGCGCCGCCCTTGTTCACAATAAAATTCGCATGGCGCTCCGAAATTTGGGCGCCTCCGCACAGGGCTCCTTTAAGCCCTACGTTTTCAATCAGGCGGCCAACAGATTCGCCTTCGGGGTTGCGGAAAACGCTTCCGCACGAAGGCAAGCCCAAAGGCTGCATGATGCGCCTGCGCTCCTGCGATTTCTGCATAGCGCGACGAATCTCTTGCTCGCTGCCTTCAGTCGTCGCAACTTCGCATTCAAGCACGACCTCATCGAAGGGAATGGATGTTTCGCGATAGTTCCACTCGATATCCCGCGCAGCATATCGGCGGAGGCCCTCTCCGGGCCGCAGCGTGGTGACCGAGACAATACGCGGCCCCAAGAACTCTCGGCGCGTACCGGCATTCATACGAACGGCACCACCCACCGTGCCCGGAATGCCCACGGCGAATTCCAAATCCGAACGACCAAGAAATGCGGCCTCTCGAACAGCCTGCGAAAGCCGCAGCCCCGCCCCGAACGTGAACACGCCCGACTCGGCGTCGAATACGCACTTCGCAAAACCAGCGCCCAAGGTAATAACCGCGCCGTTAAAACCGGCGTCGGAAACGAGCAAATTGGAACCTTTGCCGAACATCGTCCAAGGAATGCCGAGCTTGCGACATGCATTGCACGCAAAAGTGAGCGAACGAAGGTCGTCCGCCTCGATAAAGAAGGCCGCGGGGCCGCCGATTCGTATGGTGGTATGTCGGCTCAGCGGCTCATTTTCGAGCACAAAGCCCGAAAACTCGTCGCCCAAAAGCCGCGCAAGGCTCCGCATCATGATGATGCTATGCCTCTTCGCGGGAAAGCTCAGCGAGAATCTTCTTGCCGAACGTCGTCACATCGCCTGCGCCCATGGTGATGAGCAGGTCGCCCTCTTTGAGCTTCGAGGCAACCAGTGCCGGCGTCGCTTCCTTGTTCGGCTCGTATGTCACATCGGCAACGTTGCCATTCTGCTTCACGGCATTGGCGATAAGACCGCCATCGACGCCCTCGATAGGAGCCTCTCCCGCCGCATATACATCCATGAGCACGAGCTTATCGGCATCGTTGAACGCTTCGCCGAACTCGCCCGCAAGCGACTCGGTGCGAGAGTAGCGATGGGGCTGGAATAACACGACCACGCGCTTGAAATCGAGCGCAGCGGCGGCGGCCAAAGTCGCCTTGATCTCGGTGGGGTGATGGGCGTAATCGTCAACAACGGTCACGCCGCATGCCTCGCCCACCAAATCGAAACGACGACGGACGCCCTGGAAATTCGAAAGAGACGCAGCGGCGGCGGCGGCGTCTTCGCCAAGCGCCCACAAGACAGAAATCACACCTGCGGCATTGAGCGCGTTATGGATGCCAGGGTTGCACTTCAATTCGACATCGACCACAGTGCCATCGGCGAACGAGAGCGTGAACAGCGAACCCACGCCATGCGTGCGGTAGTTCGAAATGCGCGTGTCGCAGTCCTCGCCAAAGCCATAGGCAACCACGCGGCGGCCGCTCTTCTTAGCGAGTTCCACGAGCTTGGGATCCTCGCCGCACACGACAACGGCACCTTCCTCGGGCACCGATTGCATGAACCGCAGAAACGTCGCGCGAATTTCTTCGATGCCGCCCGTGTAGTGATCCAAATGGTCGGCCTCGACATTGGTGACGAGCGCGACATAGGGAGACAGGTTCAAGAACGAACCGTCGCTCTCGTCGGCCTCGACAACGTAATAATCGCCCTTGCCCGAAACGGCATTGGTGTGATACGCATCCACGATGCCGCCAACGACGAACGTGGGCTCAAGGCCCAAGGCGTCGGTCGCGGTGGCGAGCATCGAAGACGTGGTGGTTTTGCCATGGGTGCCACAGGCAGCAAGCGTTTTCTTGCCGCGACCAAGCTCGGCAAGCATATGGGCGCGGTGCCATACGGCAATGCCCAACTCGCGTGCGCGAACAAGCTCGGGATTGGTTTCGGGGATGGCGGTAGAAATGACCACGGCATCGATGTCGTCGGTCACATGCTTGGCGTCGTGGCCGATGAAAATAGGAATGCCGGCGGCAACCAGGTCGTCGGTATAGCGCGACGACTTCATGTCGGAGCCGCTCACACGCATGCCTGCATCAGCCGCAACGCGAGCGATGCCGCTCATGCCCACGCCGCCAACGCCGATAAAATGCACGCGTTTGCAATTATCCGTCATTTGTTCATGCCTCCTCGAACCGAACGGGCGCATAAGCGCCCCGTATTTCAGCAATCGGTTATTCTATCGCAGCGCGCCACGCATCGCCGCATCAACCACAACATCAGCCAATTTCGCTGCGGCGTTTTCGGTCTCAAACGTTGCGGCGGCAGCGCGCATGCGATTGCGCAAATCCGCGTCGGTCACCAGAGCGAGCACCTTGCTCGCGAATTCTTCGCTATCGAGCTCGGAATCGGCCATCATTTCCGCCGCGCCGCGCTCAACATACGCGCGAGCGTTGGTGGTTTGGTGGTCTTCGGCCGCATAGGGAAACGGCACGAGCAAAGCAGGCAACCCCAGCGCCGAAATCTCGGCGAGAGACGTCGCGCCTGCGCGCGAAATCGTGCAGTCGGCCGCACGCAGGGTTTCGGCCATGCGGTCCTGGTACGGCATCACGGTCCAGCGAGAAGCCTCTTCATCGGTCAAAGCGAGCTCTGCGCACGTCGCCTCGTATTCCTTCGGCCCCGTGATATGCACCACATACAATCCGTCAATCGCAAGCAGCTGCTTTTTGAGCGACGAGATAGCGGCATTGATGTGGCGCGCGCCCAGGCTGCCGCCGAAAACGAGCAGCATCGTAGCATCTTGCGGAATGCCCAGCATTTCCCTGCCCTGTTCGCGCGTAGCGGAAAGCACCGAAGAACGCACCGGGTTGCCCGTGACGATGAGCTTGGATGCGTCGGCGATGTCTTTGCCGGCAACCTCATAGGTGAGCGCGACGGCAACGGCCTTCTTGCCCAAGACTTTATTCGCCATGCCCATGACGGAATTCTGCTCATGCACAACCACCGGCACGTTCAGCTGCTCGGCCGCCATGCCCACCGGGATGGATACATATCCCCCAAAGCCGACAACGGCATCGGGTCGGACTTCGCACATCCACGCCTTCGCCTTGCGGGCCGAGCGCAAAATTTTCAGCGAAGAGGTGACGAGCGTATGGGGACGCTCGCGATCGAACCCCGAGGCCTCGAAAGCCACGAACGGAATGTCGGTTTGACCGACCAAGCGCGCCTCAACGCCCTGCGGCGTGCCAGCGAAAAACACTTCATGGTCGCATTCTTGCAAAATCTCAGCCAGTGCAAGAGCGGGGTTGATGTGGCCGGCCGTTCCGCCGCCCGTAAGAACGAATTTCATCGTGAGTTCCTTCCGCTGCCGCGACGATTGGCGCCGCGCTCCATTCCAGAATCATGGCGTCGCGACGCCCGCGAGCCCAAAGAAGCATTTCCCTCTGGACGAGACGAGCCTCGCGAAGCGTTTCTCGATGCGCCGCCGCGCGGAGCCATAAGGCCGCCAAACGGGTCGCCATGAGAGTGCCTCGAACGAGCCGAGGCATCGACGACGGGCGCCGATTCAGACGAAGAGAAGCGCGAACGCGCTGGCGGTTCGTCTTCCACGCGAATATAGTTCAGGTTCGCTCGACGTCGCTCGGCGCTCGCACGATGCGGCGTAAGCGCTTCTTCGCCCGCCACACGCGAAACCGACATGATGATACCCACCATCAAAAGCGACGCCACAACCGACGATCCGCCTGACGAAATGAACGGCAGGGGCTTGCCCGTCGTGGGGAACAATCCCGTAGCGCAGGCCATATTCAAAAACGCCTGGCCCACAAGCATGCAGGTAAGGCCGCCGGCAATCATCGTGCCGAAGTCGTCGGCGGCGCGCTTGGCAATAAGCAAACCGCACACGAGCACCGCCACAAAAAGCGCGATGACGAACAGTGCGCCAACAAGGCCGAGTTCCTCGCCGATAATCGAGAAAATGAAGTCGGTTTCAGCCTCGGGCAAATACAAGAACTTCTCGCGAGAATTGCCCAAGCCAACGCCCAGAATGCCGCCTTCGGAAAACGCGAAGAACGAGCGAATCATCTGGTAGCCCGTATCGTACTGGTCGCTCCATGGGTCAAGCCATACCGAAACGCGGTCGGCGCGATATCCTACGATGCCGAATACGCCACCCACCACGACAGCTATGCCGAGCACGGCGACGAAACGCCCAGGAAGCCCGCCGAGCCACATAACCACGAACGCGCCCACAAGAATGACGACGGCAGAGCCCATGTCCGACTGCGTTTTGTACAAAAAGAGAAGCGGGAGCAAGACGAGCACAAAAGCGGCAATGAGCGCCTGCTTCGTATCGCGAATCTGATCGCGATATTCAAGAAGCACCTTCGCCGCAGCCACCACAAGCATGATTTTGGCGAATTCCGTCGGCTGCACGCTGAAACCACCGATATAAATCCAACGCGTGGCGCCAAGAATATTCGTGCCAATAACAGGAACGGCCAAAAGCAGAGCGGCGCATATGCCCCAAAACACCCAAAAGTAGGGGCCGCCCTGCAGCGATCGGTAATCGCGCGTATACACGAACAGGGCCAGAGCAGAGCCGAACACGGCGAATATCGCCTGCTTCACAACGTACGAGGTAGCCGACTCGCCATTGTGGATCGCCTCAACCGTCGATGCCGAAAACACCATGACAATGCCGATGAGCACAAGCAGAACAACCGCGACCAGAAGGCCCAAACGCGGCATCATGATGTCGGCGGGCACACTGCCCCGTGCACCGCCTCTTCTATTCAATTCAGGGAAGCCGGCAGACGAGCCGGCACGCGTCGCTCGAGCCACCAGCTACAACCTAGCGGGCATTGTTGGCACGAAACGCAACGAGCTGTTTGAAGACTTTGCCGCGGTGCTCGAACGAGTCGAACTCGTCAAACGACGAACAGGCAGGAGAAAGCACGACCTCATCGCCGGGCTGAGCCATGGAAATCGCCGTATCGAGCGCGTCTTCCATATGCTCGACGCGAACGTGTTTCACGCCCGCATTCGCGAACGCATCGAAGAAGCGCTCGCCCGCCGCGCCAAAGCACACCACAGCCTTGCATTTCGCGTCGCACGCCTCAACGAGCTCGTCAAGGTCGGTTCCCTTGTCGTTGCCGCCGAGCAAGAAAATGGCGGTGTGAGGAGCAAACGCCGAAAGCGCCTTCAGCGTGGCGTCCACGTTGGTCGCCTTGGAATCATTCACGAACTTCACGCCGCCGATTTCGCCGCACGGCTCCAGGCGATGTTCGAGCGGCTTAAAGGACACGAGGCCCTCGCGCACCTGAGCGGCGCCAACGCCGCACGCAAGCGCGGCCGCAGCCGCCGCGAGCGCGTTGGACACGTTATGCTCGCCCTTGATCAGAAGATCGCCTTCGGCCACGAGCTCCACTTCTTCGCCCTTGAAATCGACGCGCAGCATATTGCCATCGAGGAATGCGGCATTTTCAGACCCACAAGCCTCCTTCATGGAATGGTCGATGCCCGCAGCGCATCCTACGGGAATGTAGTCGAAAGCTCGCTTGGGGTCGTTCTTGAATTCTTTCACGCAATCACGCGTCACATCGCACACGGCGTCGATGACGAGCGTGCCCTGATTCTTGCCCAGGTTCGCATACACCTGCTTTTTCGCCTCGGCATACGCCTCGAACGTCATGTGCCAATACAGATGGTCGGGCGTGATGTTGAGCAGCACGGCGACCTCGGGCGCAAACGCCTGGCAGCTCGCCAGCTGGAACGAGCTCGCCTCGCACACATACACGTCGGCCTCGCCGTTGCCCACGGCCTCGATGCACGTATTGCCGATGTTGCCCACGGCGGCAACGCGCTCGCCGGCGCACTTCAAAATATGCGTGATAAGCGACGTCGTGGTAGTTTTGCCATTGGTTCCCGTCACGGCAACCCAACGACTATCTGCAGGGCTCTCGCGCCAAGCGAACTCCACCTCGGAAATAACCTCAGTCGAAGCCGCCTTCGCATTTTCGTAAAAACGGGAGAACTGGGAAATGCCCGGGCTCACAATGCACACGTCATACGTGTCTTTGAACGTATACATATCGAACACCACATGCGCGCCAAGCGCCTCGCAGTGCGCGGCGAACTCGAGCGCGGCATCGTTTTTCTCGCCAGCCGCGATGGTCACGCTCTTCACGCGGCCGCCGAGCAAATTCAGGCAATACGACGCAGCAGCCTTGCCGCTTTTGCCCAAACCCAGAATAAGCACGTCGCCCCAGCACGTTGGCGCGGCCTTGGTTCCTTCGATGATAGAAGCGCCCATGACACTATCCCTTTCCATCGGCGTTTAAGCGACCATGCCCATGACGATGGGCTGAATGAAGAACAGCACGAAGCCGAAACCGGCAAGCGCGCCCGAAACAATCCAGAATCGAATGACGACCTTCGTTTCGCTCCAACCCTTCTTCTCGAAGTGGTGGTGCAAAGGCGCCATAAGGAACAAGCGCTTTTTCGTGCGCTTGTAATGCACGACCTGCAGAATAACCGAGCACGCCTCAGCAACGAACAGACCGCCGATGATGAGCGAGAACACTTCGGTTTTCGTAATGATGGCGATGCAGGCAAGCGCCGAGCCCAGCGCGAGCGACCCCGTGTCACCCATGAAAATGTCGGCCGGATACGCGTTGAACCACAAAAAGCCCACGCATGCGCCCGCCATGGTGGCGGCGAACACGGCCATAGGAAGCATATTCTCGCGATACGCGATAGCGGCCATGACAATCATTACAACCATGACCGTTCCGGCGGCCAAACCATCGAGGCCATCGGTCAAATTCACCGCATTGGACATGCCGATGATGAGCAAATAGCAGAACACGAGGTACAACCAGGGGATATCAAGCGAGCCATCGGGGCAGATGGGGCACGGAATAGACGTGGTGAGCACGCCGAAATTCCACGGCTGTAAAAACGGGATTTGCACGGTGGGGGCAATGCCGAGCCAATTGACAACATAAAGCGTGAACAGCGTGGCGATGGCGAACTGGCCGATGAGCTTGCCTTTAGGCGTCAAGCCCAAGGAGCGCTCATGGATAACCTTTTCGGCATCGTCAAACAGACCCAAAGCCGCGGTGCACAGCGTCGCAAGAAGCGCCGCGACGAAGCCCCACGAAGGAGGCACCACCAAAAGCACGGTAATCACAATGGCGATGAGCATAATGACGCCACCCATGGTAGGCGTGCCTTGCTTCACCAAATGGCTTTGCGGGCCGTCGGCGCGCACCTGCTGACCAATATGCGTGCGGGTGAGAAGGCGAATCCAAGCCGGCATGAGCGCCATGGTCAAAGCCGTGGCGACGATGAAGCCCAGAAACACCAGAAACGACGGGTATGCGGAAAACAGCGAGCTCAGCATTATTCGATGATCCCTTCAACGACTCGATCAAGGCCCATATAGTGCGAGGCTTTCACCAATACGGCGTCGCCTTCGGAAATGGTTTTCGAAACGTAGGCGAGCGCCTCGTCGGCGTCGTTCACGCACACGATATGCTCACGCGGCATGCCAGCCTCTTCGGCGGCGCGGGCCATGCCCCGCGACAGGTCGCCCGTGCACACGAGAACATCGATGCCCGCCTCGGCCGCGACGCGACCGGCCTTCGCGTGGCCCTCGACGCTCGATACGCCGAGTTCGCCCATATCGCCAAGCACAGCAATGCGACGGCCCGCGGTCTCATACGACGCAAGCGTGGCAAGAGCGGCGCACATCGATTCGGGAGCGGCATTGTAAGCGTCGTTGAACACCACGGCTCCGCACTTCGCGCGCACGAGTTCGGCGCGGCCCGATTCGGGCTGAGCCTGAGCAAGGGCTGTTGCGACTTCGAAAAACTCCATGCCCGCCGCTATGCATACCGCCGCGGCGCCACATGCGTTCGAAACGTTTTGCGCGCCGCGCAAAGAAAGCGCCACCTGCTCGCAGCAACGCTCGCCGCCCACAAGCGCGCCACGTGCGCACAATTCGAATTGCGGACGGCCTTCGGGGTCAATCGTGACATTTTCGGCCCACACGGCGCTGTCGGCAGCCCATGCGCCCAAAGAGGCATCTGGCTCGCCGAGCGCAGAAAACGCACATACATTCACGCCGCGCTCGACAAGGCGCGCATGCTCGGCCATAAACGCCGATTTATCGCAGCCGGCATTCAAAAACGCCCAGCCGCCCTCGGGCAGCGCATCGAGCAGCTCCGCTTTCGCGAGCGCGATGTTGTCACGCGTTTTCAGATATTCCAAATGGGATGTGCCCACGATGGACACGACACCCAAGCTCGGCTTCGCCATGGCGGCGAGGTGCGCGATTTGGCCCGGGCGATCCATGCCCATCTCAACGACGAGCATCTGGGTCGACGCGGGCGCCGTGAGCACCGTGTAGGGGGCACCGAGTTCGTTATTGAAGTTGCCCTTCGTCGCCCAGGTTTCATATTTCGTAGAGAGGATGTCGCGCACGAGGCCTTTGGTAGTGGTCTTCCCCACCGAGCCGGTGACGCCAATCACCGTGGCGGAACGCGTTGCACGCCATGCGGCGGCGATTTCGGCAATCGCTTCCGCCGTATCGGCAACCTTGAGCACGCAAGCGCCGGCAGCACGAGCCGCCTCAAGCGCCGCATCGTCAAGCTCACGCGTGCACAGCACTGCCACGGCGCCCGCCTCAATCGCGGAAACCGCAAAGGCGTGACCATCGACGCGCTCGCCAACGATGGCGGCGTACACGAAGCCCGGTTTCACCTCGCGAGAGTCCCACGTAAGGCCCAAGACCGCAACATCGCGGCTCTCGGGCTCCACGAGCACGCGAGCATCGCATGCCTCAATTACACGTCCTATTTCGAGTTCCATTCAATCCACCTCAACGGAATCGCTTAATCAGGCAAAACGCCGCACGAAGGCGGCGTTTACTTCTGCGCGATTTTATATCGGCTACTTGCTTCGGTCATTATATCTTTAAACACCTCGCACGTATTTCGCTCGTAAGGCACATGGTTCACACCGACAAAACACACCAGATTCGAAGTCGCGTTTGGCAGGAAACCAACAAAGTCGAGGTTGTACATGTTCTTCACGTAGGAGCCGGAATCGTCGGCGTATTCCGCCGTACCGGTTTTGCCCGCCGTCGTGTAGCCCTCAACAGCGGCCGTCTTGCCCGTGCCGTTTTCCACAACGCCTTCCAGCATGTCCGTAAGCGGAGCGATGACGTCGGTGTTGTCGATGATCTGCTCGCTATCCCACGTGACTTCTTCTCCCGAAGAGGGCTTCGAGATAAGGAAATGCGGCGTATGGGCAACGCCCGTGCCATTCGCGATGGCTCCATAAAAGCGCGTAATCATAAGAGGGCTCAGCGAAATGCCTTGGCCGAACGTCACGTTGTACGACTGAATAAGCGACCATGTGCTCACATTGGTCAAATAGCCCTCGGCCTCGCCGGGGTAGTCGACGCCCGTAGCATCATTGAGGCCATATTTGCGAATCTTGTCATACAAGCCGTTGAAGCCCAAATGCTGTTGCACAAGAAGCGACGTGCCGACGTTCGACGATTGAGCGAGCACCTCGGACGCGGTCATCGTAGTTGCAGCGCGCTCATGGGCGTCAGAGATTTTGTACTCGTCCGCCTCAAGATACACCGGGCAGTCTACCGTGGTTTGGGCGGTAATGGCACCCGCCTCGAGCATCGCGCAGAACGACGCGGTCTTGAAAATGGAGCCCGGCTCGAACTGCGTGGTAATTGCTTTCACCGATGTGGCGCCCTCTTCGATGTTGCTGCGGTCGGAGGGGTCCAAATACGGCGTTGAGGCGATGGCGATAATGTCGCCCGTATCGGCGTCGTAAAGCACAGCCGAGCCGTCTTCGCCGCCAATGTCGCTCACACCCTTCGCAAGGCGCTCTTCGACATATTGCTGCATGTCGATATCGATAGAAAGAATGATGTCTTGGCCATCTTTGGCGGGCTCGTCAACTTCGGTGCCGTCTGGAATAGGCATGCCGTATGCTCCCTGCTGCAGCACGAGCTTGCCCGGTTCGCCTTTCAAGATGCTGTCGTAATACAGTTCAAGACCGGTTTGGCCGTTGCCGTCGACGTCGACCAAACCAAGAATTTGGCCCGCGATGCTGCCATACGGATACACGCGCTTCATGTCGTCAAGGAAATAAATGCCATCAAGGCCGAGACCTTGTACCTCTTCGCCTTTATCTTGGTCGACCTTGCGCTTCACGTATGCGAACGTGGTGTTTTCGGTCGAAAGGGCGCCTTCGTAGATGGACGCGTCGCCGCCAAGCACGCCGGCAAGCTTCTCGGCCGTGCTTTTCACGTCGGTGATTTCTTTCGGATTGCAATAGATGGTCGTCGCCTGCACGTCGGAGGCGAGCACTTTGCCATTGCGGTCGTAGATCGTGCCGCGGCGAGGCGAGAGCTCAACCGACACCGTGCGCGAATTGGCAGCCTGGGTGCTGTAATCATCGGCGAGAATAATCTGAAGCTGGACGAGACGTCCTACGAGCAACAAAAGGACGATTCCAAAAAAAACCAGGAGCACCCTAAAGCGATTTGAGCCGAAGGAATATTTCGGCGCCTGACGGCGCGCGTCGCGAGACACGAATCGCACCTAGCCTTGGCTTGCCATAGAAGACAAGCTTCCGGAAAGCGAAAGGTTGCCCGAAGCGTCGGTCGCAACGACGTCGGCGCCAAGCTCGATGCTTTCGGTAGCGGCAGGCGCCGCCATTCCGAGGCCCTCAGCCGCGGAGCGAATGTGAGTAGAGTTGGAAAGCTGGCTCTGCTGCACCTCAAGATCGTTGCCGAGCGTGCGCTCGTTAGCGATTTGCGTGGAAAGCTCATCGGTTGCAATAGTCGTGGTTACGCTCGCCGCGGAAAGAAGGACACGAGCGCATGCAAAAATCGCGATAACGATCGCCACGGCGAATACAACGCCCACCACGCCAAAAATGCTCTCGGGCACACCGGCATGATTGACGCCATTGCGGCGTCCGGGCATGACATTGACATCGGGGTTGCCCTGCCTGCGCAAATCGGGCGCGGCAGAACCATGGACATAGGCCGGCTGGGAGGCGCGGTATGAATCGTATTGTCTCATGCCTGCCTCCTTTCTGTGTTTATGCTGCGTTTACAGTCGGCGTATCGACCATCTAGGCACCAGAGCGCCTATCTGATCTTTTCCGCGACGCGCAGCTTGGCGCTGCGGGCGCGGGGGTTAACTTCAATTTCCGCCTCGGTGGGCAGAATGGGTTTGCGAGTAATCACTTTCAACGCGGGATTCGCGCCGCACACGCACACCGGAAAACCGGGAGGACACGTGCATTTCTTCGAATGCTCGGCGAAAGCTTCCTTCACCGCCCTATCTTCCAGGGAGTGATAGCTGATGACCGCGATGCGACCGCCGGGATTCAACCACCGAATGGCGGCATCAAGACCTCGACGGAGCACGGTAAGCTCGCCGTTCACTTCGATGCGAAGCGCCTGGAACGTTCGCTTGGCGGGATGCCCGCCAGCGCGACGCGCCGAAGCGGGAATGGCCGCTTTAATAATGTCCACGAGTTCGCCCGTCGTTTCGATGGGGTGGCTCTCGCGGCGCTCCACGATGAATTGCGCAATGCGACTCGCCCACTTCTCGTCGGAGTAGTCGCGAATGATCCGGGTGAGCTCTGCTGCGGATAAGGTGTTGACGAGCTCTGCTGCGGTTATGGTTTGTCTACCCGGGTCCATTCGCATGTCCAGCAAGGCGTCTTCCCTGAACGAGAAGCCACGCTGCGGGAGGTCGAGTTGCGGCGAGGAAACGCCGAGGTCGAATAGAATCGCATCGATTCCAGGGACCTGCGCTTCCACCAGCAATTCATCCAAGTCGCCGAAGTTTCCGCGAAGCAGCATGACCTCGCATACGTTTTCGGTGGAAGCCGAAGAGAGGCGCTTCTTGGCGGCAGCCAAGGCCATTTCGTCCTGGTCGATGCCGATAAGAAGGCCGCCCTCCCCAAGCCGTTTGGCGACTTCGGAAGAATGCCCTGCTCCGCCGAGCGTTGAATCCACGAACGTGTGCTGCGGTTTAAGGTTCAAGTGCTCGAGGCACTCGGCAAGCAGGACCGGTGTATGCCTGTATTGGTTTGTCATTTCTTCCACGTCAGAACTCCTACGAATAGAGCAGGGCATCAAGATCGATGCTCGCCAGCAGGTTTTCACGACGCGTGGTATCCCAAATGTCGAAGTGGCTGCCAGCGCCAACCAGGGTGACTTCCTTGTCGATGCCCGCGCGCTCGCGCAAGCTCTGCGGCAAGGTGATGCGGCCCGCAGAGTCCATGGTCACCGGAGTCGCATTGCCACGAAGGATGCTATTCAGCAACATGTGCTCACGCTTGTTGGGGTCAAAGCCACCGCGTTTTTCAAACAAGGTGTCGATCCATACGTCGAAAGCTTCGTTGGTATACACCGACAGAAACTCGTTTCGCGCATCGGGAACAACGACCATTTGGGTTTCCTCGGTCAGAAGCTTGCGAATAGACGACGGCAAAGACAGACGCCCCTTGGCATCGAGCTTATGACGATATTCGCCATTGAGCCCAGCCATGGACACCTCCTTTGTTCGTTGTTATTCGCGCGTTTCGTAACCGGTGCCGTCATTTTATCCCACTTTGCCCCACTCCACAACAAATTCGCCCCCAATTCCTCCCCCATCGCCCCCTTCCTTCCCCTCCACTTCCACCCCCCTTTCCTCCACCGGCGCAGGACCTCAAAGCTATTTCGCGCAAAATAAAAAGCGGAGCACAACATCTTGTGCTCCGCTTTGCGCGAACGATGAAAAAGTCAGTGGGAGAAAGTGGGAAAAATTTTTACCGGATGCACCCGAATTCCGAAAAAACGAGCGCGAATGTGACGAACATGTGGGCATAGAAGGCGCTTGAGACCAAATCGAGGTCGAGGCGACTTGTGTAATGAATGAAACAGCCACCATATGTAGTGGCCGGCGAAAAGCGCTCTTTCCTCGTGACACACCGCACGTTGAGGCTATGCGCGAGGATGGGCCGAAAGGTATTCCTCGCGAATGTGAGCGCGGCTGACATGCGTGTAGATTTGCGTGGTTGAAATATCGGAATGCCCGAGCATTTCCTGAATGGCGCGCAAGTCGGCGCCGCCCTCGAGCATATGGGTCGCGAAACTATGACGAAGCATATGCGGATGCAGATCGGCGATGCCCACCGCTTCACCTGCATGCGCCACAATGCGATGCACCGCCTGACGCGTCATGCGCGCGCCTCGGGCATTCAAAAACACCGCCGGCGAGCCTTTGCCCTTCATGGAAAGCTCCGCACGAAAGCCGTTATATATATACGTCCTCAGCGCCGTCTCGGCCGTTCCCGAAATAGGCACGAAGCGCTCGCGCGAGCCCTTGCCGAGCACGCGCACCACCCCGCCATCGAAATCAATGCAGACCATATCGAGGCTCACGAGTTCGCTTGCACGCAAACCGCAGCCATACAGAATCTCGAGCATCGCCTTGTCGCGCTGCGCTCGGGGACCTTCGCCGAAAGGCTGGTCGAGCAATGCATTGATTTGGGCGACGGAAAGCGCATCGGGCAAACAATCGGGCCTTTGGGGCAGAGAAATCGATTCTGCCGGGTTCGTTTGCACCAGCTCATCTGAAACAAGAAAGCGATGGAAGCCCTTCACCGCCGAAACGCGGCGGGAGATAGTCGACGCGGCATACCCCCGTTCGACCAGGTCGGACTCATAGGCGACGATATCGGCTCGCGATACGTCGCATGGCGCAAGCACGCCGCGGCCAAGAAGAAACGCGAAGTAATCGCGCAAATCAGACTCATACGCCGCAAGCGTGAGGCGAGACGACCCGCGCTCAACGCCCAAATGCGCCACATAGTCGCGGGCGTATTGAAGAAAGGGGCGCGCTGCCGCATCCGCGTCATCGAGACTATATATGAAAGATTCCTTTGGCATAAGCAAAGTATACGGCAGATTCATCGGTCATAGCACAAGCCCATCGCCCATCGCCTGCCCAATCCCGCGAAAGACAAGGGGCCCATCAAAAATGCTGGCACACGCGCGATTTGCGAAATCGTTCCGCTCACATCTCGGCCAAAACACCGCAACGGCGACTACGCAGGCACGCATTTTGCCCGAACATTTCCATGGGCCCGACGAACCCCCATGCATGCAAAGAAGGCATCGACCCGAATCGATGCCTTCTGAGGCAAACACGATTTCTATCCTCCGCCCTAAAAAAGAGGAGCGCCGCGCCAAGCGATCGCTCCTCATTCTTTTTGGGCCTCAGGTTTTTATTCCTCGTCGCGATGTTTGAGCGCAGCGGCAACGAAACCGTTGAACAGCGGATGGGGCTTGGTTGGACGGCTCTTGAATTCGGGGTGAGCCTGGCTCGCCACGAACCACGGATGGTTCGGCAGCTCGATCATCTCGGTAAGACGGCCATCGGGCGAGACGCCGGAAATCACCATGCCGGCCTCTTGGAGCTTGCCGCGATACTCGTTGTTCACCTCGTAACGATGGCGATGGCGCTCATAGATGACCTCTTCGCCATAGATATCGAACGCCTTGGTGCCCTTTTCGAGCTTGCACGGGTACGCGCCCAAACGCATGGTGCCGCCCTTTTCGTCGATATCTTTCTGATCGGGCATGATCGAAATAACCTGATACTCGGCGTTCTCATCGAACTCCGAAGACGTCGCACCCGACAGGCCGACAACGTCGCGCGCGAACTCGCACACGGCAGCCTGCAGGCCCAAGCAAATGCCGAAGTAGGGCACGTTGTGCGTGCGAGCGTAACGCGCAGCTGCGATTTTGCCCTCAAAAGCGCGCTGGCCAAAACCGCCCGGCACCAAAATGCCGTCCATGGCGCCAAGCAGCTCTTCGGCAGTTTCGTCGTCGACCTTTTCCGCATCAATGAGGTTCAGGTTCACGTTCACGCCATTTGCCACGCCCGAATGATGGAGCGCTTCCATAATGGAAAGATACGCATCGGGAAGCTTCACGTATTTGCCCACGATGGCAATGTTCACTTCGCCCTCGCAATCGGCCTGAGCCGAGAGGAACTTGCGCAACGGAGTGAGGTCGACATCTTCCACGGGAAGGCCCAACTTCGCGAGCACCTTCTCGTCGAAATGCTGGTCATGCAGCGCGAGGGGCACCGAATAAATGCTTGGCGCGTCAATGCACGCGAGCACATTGCCCGGGTCAACGTCGCAGAACAGGGCGATTTTGTCGCGAACGCCCGAGGAAATCTCGTGGTCGCTGCGGCATACGATGAAGTCGGGCTGCACGCCGACGCTGCGCAGCTCTTTGACGGAATGCTGCGTGGGCTTGGTTTTCACCTCGTGGGCCGCGGCGATGTAAGGAACCAGCGTCACATGCACGAAAATCACGTCGCCGGGTTCTTTTTCCTTCTTGAACTGGCGAGCGGCCTCGATGAACGGTTGGCTCTCGATGTCGCCCACCGTGCCGCCGATTTCGGAAATAACGATATCGGCGTTCGTTTGGCTCGCGATGCGATAGAGGCGCTCTTTAATAGCGTTGGTCACATGAGGAATAACCTGCACGGTGCCACCCAGGAAATCGCCGCGACGCTCGCGGGCGATGAGGCTTTGATAGATAGAGCCTTGGGTGAAGTTGGAGTCGCGCGTGAGACTTTCGTCGATAAAGCGCTCGTAATGGCCCAGGTCAAGGTCGCCTTCATGGCCATCGTCGGTCACGAACACCTCGCCATGCTGAAACGGGCTCATCGTGCCCGGGTCGACGTTGAGGTACGGGTCGATTTTCTGCATGGTCACATGGTATCCGCGGGCTTTCAAAAGATGCCCGAGCGATGCCGCCGTAATGCCCTTGCCCAACGACGAAACCACGCCGCCCGTCACGAAAATGTGCTTGGCCATGATGCTCCTTTGCGCTTGTCGTGCCTTCTTTTTACGACATGCGCTGCACCAAAATACGCTTGCGCGCAAGCACATGCCTCACTCAAACGTTGTTCTATTTTACGCGCGCGGCGCCAAGAGCCGCACGCGATTGCAAAGGAATGCGGTGTTTTTACATGGCGGAAACACAGTCGCCCACACGCGTTGCGCAGAGCGCTAAAATAAGTCGTTCATGCATACGCACGCTTCGCGTGCCACGTCCAGATTACCAGGAGGCTTTATGCGCATCGGTTTCGACAATGACAAATATATTGCCCTGCAGGCGGAGCATATTCGTGAGCGCATCGGCCAGTTCGGTGGAAAGCTGTACCTCGAGTTCGGCGGAAAGCTCTTCGACGACCACCACGCAAGCCGCGTTTTGCCAGGCTTTCAGCCCGACAGCAAAATTCGCATGCTCAAGCAGTTCGCCGACGACGTGGAAATCATCGTCGCAATCAACGCGAACGACATCGAGAAAAACAAGATGCGCGGCGACTTGGGCATCACCTACGACGAAGACGTGCTGCGCCTGCTCGATATTTTCGCTAACATGGGCTTTGCCACGGCTGGCGTCGTCATTACGCGCTACGAGAACCAGCCTTCTGCCGCAGCATTCCGTCAGAAGCTCTCGTCGCTCGGCGTGAAGAGCTATCTGCACTACCCCATCGCTGGCTACCCCTACGATATCGCACGCATTAATTCCGATGACGGTTTCGGCAAAAACGAATTCGTGGAAACCACGCGCCCGCTCGTCGTGGTAACCGCACCTGGCCCGGGCTCGGGCAAGATGGCCACCGCTCTGTCGCAGCTCTACCATGAGCACAAGCGCGGCGTTGAGGCCGGCTATGCTAAATACGAGACGTTCCCCATTTGGAACCTGCCGCTAAAGCACCCCGTGAACGTCGCCTACGAAGCCGCAACGGTCGATTTGGACGACGCGAATGCGATTGACCCGTTCCATTTGGAGGCGTACGGCGTCACAACCGTGAACTACAACCGCGACATCGAGATTTTCCCCGTCCTGAAGAGCATGCTCGAGGGCATTTTGGGCGAAAGCCCCTACCAGTCGCCCACCGATATGGGCGTGAATATGGCCGGCCTCGCCATTTGCGACGACGACGCATGCCGCGATGCCGCGAAGATGGAAATCGTGCGCCGCTATTTCACCGCCGCCGTTGACCAGCGCCGCACGGGCACGCATCTCGACCAGGTGCAACGCCTCGAACTGCTTATGAACCAGGTGGGTGTCGACGCGAACTTCTCGCCTGCGCGCAAAGCGGCGCTTCTGAAGGAAGAGGCAACCGGCGCACCCGCAGGCGCCATGGTGCTGCCCGATGGCCGCGTGGTCACCGGCAAAACCTCCAACCTGCTCGGCGCGGCATCTTCCCTGCTCATGAATGCCCTGAAGGGCGTTTCGGGCGTTGACGAAGACCTGTTCGTCATTTCCGACGAGGTCATCGAGCCCATTTGCAAGCTGAAGAAAAATACCTTGCACGCGAACAACCCTCGCCTGCATTCCGACGAAACGCTGCTTGCGCTTTCCGTGAGCTCCGCAACCGACCCCGTAGCCAAAGAGCTCATCGACCACGCCGGCGACCTGCACGGCTGCGATGCATTCTTCAGCGTGATTATTTCGGAAACCGACGAGAGGCTCTACCGCACGCTCGGCATCAACGTGTGCTGCGAACCGAAATACGAAAAGCGCCGCTTCTTCCATAAGTAAATTGCCAGTGGCAATTTACTTCCCCAATTTCTGCGCCCGAGCGGGCGCTACCCGGCTCGGCGCAAGCCGAGGCCGGGTCTTCTTGCCAGTGGCACTTTATTTCCCAAACTTTCGCGCCCGAGCGGGCGCTGCCCGGCTCGGCGCAAGCCGAGGCCGGGCTTTTTTTTGCGAAGGCTTGCCTTCCCTTACGCTCGCACCCAAACAAGCACTGTCCGCTCGAAACCGTATTGAGCCACAAAAAATGCCCGCATCGCTGCGGGCATTTTGTTTTACTGTTTGCGATCGTCGCGGAAGAACACCCTCGACGCTTCGGCATAGAATCCATCGCTCTTATAGCGCAGCAGAATGGTGGGATTGTTGCTCTTGCGCACCAGAACGCGATCGATGGGCTCATCGAGAATCACAATTTCGCCATCGACGAAATAGCTCGCCTCACGGCTTTCGGGATTCTTCGACAGGTCGATTTCCACAATGTCGCTCGGACCGGTAATAACCGAACGAGAAAGCAGCGTATGCGGCGCCAGGGGCACAACAACCAAGCCCCGGAACTCAGGCGAGCACAAAGGACCGCCCGCAGAAAGCGCATAAGCGGTAGAGCCCGTCGCCGACGAAACGACCAGACCGTCGCCGCGCATATCAACCACATGCGTGCCGGCGATGTTGATACCAAAATCAATGATGCGGCCCAACTCGCCGCGTGTGACCGAGAACTCATTCAGCGCGAAACGGCTTGCGACCTGAGTCTCGCCACTCCACAGCTCAATATGCAGGCTCGAGCGCTCTTCGCGCACCACATCACCCGCAAGCGCAGCCGCGACAATGGGAATCACGCCATCTTTGGAGGAATTCACGAGGAAGCCCAAGTGACCGAAATTGATACCCAAAATAGGCACGCGATGCTTGCCCACGAGACGGGCAGCGCGAAGCATGGTTCCGTCGCCACCGAGGGAAACAACCATGTCGAACGACTTCACATCGATGTCGTCGCACATGTCGATGACCGACTCGATGGAAAGCGGCATGGAATCGAGTTCGGTATGCCCAATTCCCTGCGACTCCAAATACGTCGCAAGCATCATCGACGCATCGATGGCCTCGGCGTTGGAGTTGTTGCGGATAATCAGGATGTTCATGGTGCCTCGTTTCACGATTTGTACCGCTCGCGCTATGATTGCGGTTGATTTGCAATCGACTTTAACTGCATTAGTATACCCAAACATTAAGGGCAACATGACTACTACGAACAATTCCATAACGAACGAACCCAACGAAAGCGCGGAAGGCGCTGCCTCCGACGTCGCAAACGTCGGATCGTCCGCTGCTCTTATTTCATTCTTCGTCATTATTTCGCGTATCACTGGTTTCATGCGCACGTGGGCGATGGCATTCGCCCTGGGCTCCACCATGCTCGCAAGCTCCTATCAAGTGGCGAACAACCTGCCCAACATGCTCTATGAGCTTGTCGTGGGCGGCATGCTGGTAACCGCATTTCTGCCCGTCTACGTTTCGGTAAAAGACAGGCTCGGCGTTAAGGGCGGCAACGAATACGCGTCGAACCTGCTTTCGCTCACGTTCATTGTGCTTGGTTTCGTCGCGCTGCTCTGCACCATTTTCGCGCCGGCGCTCATTTACACCCAAAGCTTCATGAACGACCAGTCGACAATGGGCGATGCAATCTTCTTCTTCCGGTTCTTCGCAATGCAAATTGTGTTCTACGGCATCTCAACCATCGTAAGCGGCCTGCTCAACGCCTCTCGCGATTATCTGTGGTCGTCGGCCGCGCCCATCTTCAATAACATCATCGCAACCGTGACTTTCGTCGCCTACGCCTTTGTGGCTCCGAGCAATCCCGAGCTCGCGAAGCTCATCATCGCCATAGGCAACCCGCTTGGCGTGTTCATGCAAATGGCCATTCAGCTGCCGGCGCTGCGCCGAAACGGCATCAAATTGCGCCCGCATGTCGACTTGCATGACCCGGCGCTCAAGGAAACGCTTTCGATTGGGGTGCCCGCCGTCGTAGTTATGACCGCCGGCCTCGTGATCGTCTCCGTTCAGAACTCGGCCGCCTACGGCTGCCTCGACAACGGACCTTCCATCATTGCGTATGCGCGCCTGTGGTTCACCCTCCCCTACGCCTTCCTCACAGTGCCCATCACCACCACCATGTTCACCGAAATCTCGCACATAATCGCAAGGGGCGACACCGATTCCTTCAAACGCGGCGTGGTCTCGGGCAGCAAGCAGATCTTGTTTTTCATGCTGCCGTTCATGCTCTACCTCATTGTGTTTGCGGAGCCCCTGGTCACGCTTTATCACATCGGCGCCTTCACGCAGGAAAACATCTGGCAAATTGCAAGCTATCTCATCGTGCTTTCGATTTCGTTGCCGTTCTACGCAGTGAACACCTATTTGCAGAAGGCGTTTTCCGCGTTGCGCGCGATGAAGCCCTATTCAGGCCTTATGCTGTGCGCATCCGTTTTGCAGATTGCGTTCATCATGGTATTTTCAACGCCGGCTGCAGGCTCTCTCGACCTCGGCATCACCGCCGTCGCCTTAAGCGAAACGGTCTTCTACGTCGTGCTCGATGCAGCATGCTTCGCATACCTGCGCCATCGACTTGGCGCGTTTGGCTTTGGCGGTATGGTTGCATCAGCCGTTCGTTCGTTCGCGCTCGGCGCTGCAGGAGCTTTCGCGGGCTGGCTCGTGATGCAAGCATGCATGGTGGTGGCACCCATGAATGGCTCCATCGTCAACGCCCTTATCAGCATCGTCGCAGGCGGCCTCACAGCGCTTGTCGTGACCTTCGGCATCGCCTTAAAGCTCCACCTTGAAGAAGCGAGCTTTGTGGCGAACATCGCGAACAAAATCGCAGGCAAGCTTCGCCGATAAGAGCCAAATCGACCCTTGTTCGCAAGACGAGAACACTTCCCCGACCTGCGAAATGCTCGTAGCATTTAACAGGTTGGGCCATTAGACCACATAAGGGAATAACGGCAAAGAGACGACAGCTCCAAAAATGCCGCGCTCAATGCTCGCGTGCTTAATGCGCAGAGCGTTCAACAGGCCGAGCCGCAGATTGCAAAGGGTAATTACCGGCAAAAGCCCGGCAGCATCACAATGCCGCCGGGCTTTATCGCGAGTAAACCTGTTTAACGCTACGAGCATTTAACAGGTTTTTGAAACGGGTCGCGTAAAGCCGGGCTCGGTCGTGAGAACCAGCGGGCCATCTTCGGTAATGGCGACCGTTTTTTCAAAATGGGCGCTTGGCTTATGGTCGCGCGTCGTCACGAGCCAGCCATCACGGCCTACGCGCGTTTTACGAGTCCCCATGTTAATCATAGGCTCAATTGCCAGCACCATGCCAACCTCAAGCTCTATGCCGCTATGAGGGCGACCATAATTAGGCACATTAGGGTCTTCGTGCATATGACGGCCGATACCATGGCCCACATAATCGCGAACAACACCATATCCTTGCGCCTCAGCGATGCTCTGAACGGCATGTCCTATGTCGCCGAGATGATTGCCAGCACGCGCAGCCGAGAGGCCCGCCCACATGCATTTCTCAGTAGTCTCGAGCAGCATGGCAACATCACTCGATACTTTACCGATGGGATACGTCCAGGCATTATCTCCAACCCAGCCATCAACCGTAGCGCCCGTATCAATCGAAAGAATATCGCCTTCGCGAAGAATTGCCTTAGACGAGGGAATGCCGTGCACGATTTGATCATTCACCGAGGCGCAAATGGAACCAGGAAAGCCGCCATAGCCCTTGAAGGCCGGGATTCCGCCTTCAGCACGAATGAGCGTTTCAGCCAATTCATCGAGCTCGAGCGTCGACACGCCTGGCTTTGCCGCCTCGCCCACTTTGCGGAGCACATAGGCGGAAAGCCGTCCCGCCTCTTTCATCGCCTCAATTTCTGCGGGCGATTTCTTAATGATGTTCAGCCTCATGAAATGCCTTCTTTCAACGCATAACGCACGCCATGCTACCACAAAAGAAAAGCCCGCTCCGAAGAGCGGGCTTTAAACCATCGCATGGTGGATACGACGGTTGCAATTCAATGAAGACTACTCAGCAGTCTGATCGAAGTTGCGAGAAACGGCAGGGTCGACGGAAATGCCGACGCCCATGGTGGAAGAAACCGTGATCGACTTGATGTACTTGCCCTTGGCCGAAGACGGCTTCATGCGAACAATCTCGTCGTACACGGTGCCATAGTTCTGGGACAGCTGCTCAGCGGTGAAGCTCGCCTTGCCAATGATGACGTGAGCAATGCCGTAGCGGTCGGCGCGGTACTCGACCTTGCCGCCCTTGAGCTCAGAAATGGCCTTGGCAACGTCCATGGTCACGGTGCCGAGCTTGGGGTTCGGCATCAAGCCACGGGGGCCAAGAATTTTGCCCAGGCGGCCAACCTTGCCCATGAGGTTCGGGGTAGCCACGGCAGCATCGAAGTTAATGTTGCCAGCCTGGATGTCGACCACGAGGTCATCGGAGCCAACGATATCGGCGCCAGCCTCACGGGCGGCGTCAGCCTGCGCGCCCTCAGCGAAGACGGCAACGCGGACAGTTTTGCCAGAGCCGTTCGGCAGGGAAACCATGCCGCGCAGCTGCTGGTCGGCCTGACGAGTGTCAATGCCGAGACGGAAGTGAACTTCGACGGTCTCGTCGAACTTCGCAGAAGAGCATTCCTTGACGAGGTTCATGGCCTCGACGGGAGCGTAAAGCTTGTCCTTCTCGACCTTAGCGAGGGCAGCTTTGCGATTCTTGGAAAGAGACATGTCTTTCTATCCTTTCGTGGTAATGTCGGGTTTTCTTCAAACCCTTCCACTTACGTGGTGATGGCGGGTCGTGAGACCCTTCCACTTACAATGCGTTCAAATAAACGCGATACGAAGATTACTCTTCGCGGCCAGCGAGCGCAGCAGCGAGCTTCTTGGAAGGCACATAAACCTTCTTCATCTCGCGACCCTCGATGCGAACGCCCATGGAGCGGGCGGTGCCGGCAACGATCTCCATGGCGGCCTCAATGTCGTTAGCGTTGAGGTCGGGCATCTTGATCTCGGCGATTTCGCGGAGCTGATCGAGGGACAGCGTGCCCACGGTCTTCAGCTGCGGAATGCCGGAGCCGCTCTTAATACCGAGCTTTTCCTTGATGAGAACAGCCGCCGGAGGAGTCTTGCACACGAAGGTGAAAGTCTTGTCCTCATAGATGGTGATTTCAACAGGGATGATGGTGCCGGACTGCTCCTGCGTAGCGGCGTTGAACGCCTGGCAGAATTGCATGATGTTGACACCCTGAGCACCCAGAGCGGGGCCGACCGGAGGAGCCGGGTTAGCAGCGCCAGCCGGAATTTGCAGCTTAACGAAGCCGGTGACTTTCTTCTCAGCCATTGTCGTTGTTTCCTTACCTTGCCGTTTTGTTATTTCCCATACACAGCCACTGCAAGAGAAGCCCTGTCCACCCAGGCTCACAGCGGCTGGGAATAGCCAAATTAGATGGTCGCAACCTGGTCGAACGTAAGCTCGACAGGAGTTTCGCGGCCGAACATGGATACCATGACCTTGACTTTGCCAGCCTCAGGCATGACTTCAGAAATCGTGCCATCAAACTCGGCAAAAGGACCGCTCGTAACTTTGACAACCTGCCCAACTTCCAGAGAAGACGACACGGTCTTCTTGGGAGCAACAACAGACGAGCGTTTCATGATTTTGTTGAACTCTTCACGAGTCAACGGTTCGGGTTTGCCGAGGCTTCCCACGAACCCGGTAACGCCTGGGGTATTGCGAACCGCAGCCCAGCTGCGATCGTCAAGATCCATGCGAACCAAAACGTAGCCCGGGAATACTTTCTTTTCACTCTCAACGCGACGGCCGCCTTCTTTGATTTCGGTAACCGTCTCGGTGGGAATCTCAATCCCGAATACATTGTTCTCGAGGCCCATCGTTTCGATGCGACTTTCGAGATTCGTCTTCACTTTATTCTCGTACCCGGAATAGGTGTGAAGGACATACCATTTTCTTGCCATACTAGACACCTGCTCCAATGCTCGAGATGCCTACGACGATCGGCGTAACAATGAGGTTATCGAGCACGGCGACGAAGATGCCGAAGAACAGCAACGCACCCACGACAACACCCGTCCAACGAAGGACTTCGTTTCGCGTGGGCCACGTAACGCGTTTAAGCTCAGAGCGAACCTCTTTGAGAAACTTAAAGCGCTGCTTTTTGGGCTTCGCCTTCTCGACAGCCTTTTTCTCCTGCTTAGCAGCTTCGGCCTTTTTCTGAGCTTCAACCTCTTCAGCGGAGATGCCTTTGGCTTCGAGCTCGGCAGCTTGCACTTTGCGCGCTTGGCGCGCTGCGGAAGCTTTCGCCCTCTGCGTTTTAGACTTTTTCGCCATAGTCTCTTTTTCTCTCATACGGCTTCTTTGGGAAGAAACCGCCGAATCATCCTTGGAAATTAAATTTCCCCAAACACCAAAACAAGCAGCTTACGTACTTAAGCTGCTTGAACAAGCTGGCAGGCCAGGTAGGACTCGAACCCACAACATGCGGTTTTGGAGACCGCCGCTCTACCACTTGGAGCTACTGGCCTGTGTTCCCTATCTTATCGAGTTTCCTTATGCAGGGTGTGCTTTTTGCACCACTTGCAATATTTCTTCATCTCGAGTCGATCCGGATTATTCTGCTTGTTCTTTTTGGTCGTGTAGTTGCGGCGCTTGCACTCGGTGCAGGCCAGGGTGACCAACGTACGCATGAACTCTCCTTTAAGAAAAATCGAAATTCAGTTTGAATCTGTACACATACAACAAAGCACTCAGCTGAAGAAGTGGAGCTCGATTGCTCGAGCTCCACTCACAAGCTAACCAGTAATCAAATGACTCTTAAAAGAGTTATTTGATGATCTTGGTCACACGGCCGGAGCCAACGGTGCGGCCACCCTCGCGGATAGCGAAGCGGAGGCCTTCCTCCATGGCGATCGGGTGAATGAGGTCACCAGTGATCTCAACGTTGTCGCCAGGCATAACCATCTCGACGCCCTCGGGCAGGTGAGCAACACCGGTAACGTCGGTGGTGCGGAAGTAGAACTGAGGACGATAGCCATCGAAGAACGGGGTGTGACGGCCACCTTCATCCTTGGTAAGGATGTAGACCTGACCCACGAACTCAGAGTGCGGGGTAACCGAGCCGGGCTTGCAGAGAACCTGGCCACGAACGATGTCCTCGCGCTTGACGCCACGGAGCAGGCAGCCGATGTTGTCGCCAGCCTGAGCCTCGTCGAGCAGCTTGCGGAACATCTCGATGCCGGTGCAGACCGTGTTGGAGGTCTCTTTGATGCCGACGATCTCCAGCGGGTCGTTGACATGCAGAACGCCGCGCTCAACACGACCAGTAGCAACGGTGCCACGGCCGGTGATGGTCATGGTGTCCTCGACAGCCATCAGGAACGGCTTGTCGACGTCGCGCTCAGGGGTCGGGATGTAGGAGTCAACAGCATCCATGAGCTCCCAAATCTTCTCCTGCCACTTGGCGTCGCCCTCGAGGGCCTTCAGAGCAGAACCACGGATGATCGGGGTGTCGTCTCCGGGGAAACCGTACTCGGTGAGGAGCTCACGGGTTTCCATCTCAACGAGCTCGATGAGCTCTTCGTCGTCGACCATGTCGCACTTGTTCAGGAAGACAACGATGTAGGGAACGCCAACCTGACGGGCGAGCAGGATGTGCTCGCGAGTCTGAGCCATGGGGCCGTCGGTAGCAGCGATAACCAGGATAGCGCCGTCCATCTGGGCAGCACCGGTGATCATGTTCTTGACGTAGTCGGCGTGGCCGGGGCAGTCAACATGAGCGTAGTGACGAGCGTCGGTCTGATACTCGATGTGGGCAATAGAAATGGTGATGCCGCGCTCACGCTCTTCAGGAGCCTTGTCGATCATGTCGAAGGCAGTGAAGTCAGCGTTTGCGGTACCGTGAGAGCCGTCGTTCATGGACAGCGTCTTGGAGATAGCAGCCGTCAAAGTGGTTTTGCCATGGTCAACGTGACCAATGGTACCAATGTTCACATGCGGCTTGCTGCGCTCGAACTTCTCCTTAGCCATTATTCCTCCTCTGTGGGGGCCTTTCGGCCTCTTTTACTTCATATTAAGACACGCGCCCAAAAGGACGCGTGTTCGTTACAAATGGTAGCGGTGACTGGATTCGAACCAGTGACGCCACGGGTATGAACCGTGTGCTCTAACCAACTGAGCTACACCGCCATGCAATGACAGCTGAGGTCGATTGATCCCTTTTCCCATTTAGGCGAAGACCGTTGCAGGAAATGAGCAAATGGAGCCCGCGACCGGACTTGAACCGGTGACCTCTTCGTTACCAACGAAGTGCTCTACCGTCTGAGCTACACGGGCAAAACTGGTGGGCGCGCTAGGATTCGAACCTAGGTAAGCAGAGCTAACGGGTTTACAGCCCGTCCCCTTTAACCACTCGGGCACACGCCCAGTTCGCAAAGTGCTCGGATACGTTATGTGTACTTATCAAGCTGCGGCTTTTGCAGGGCGGTTTTTCTTTCCTCTCTGCAAGAGCGTGGTTATATTACCGTGACCCCCTAGTCGTGTCAAACGTTTACACGGTGCCGGGCGTATCCATACACATTTCCATCATAAGACCGCTTTGAACTGGTCTTTTTCTCGACGTATTTCGCTCATATCGCCCGAAATTGCCAAATTGCCCAAAAATCTTTCCAAAAAAATTTTTGGCAATTTTTTTCTCCAAGACGCGAAAAAAGGGGGCGCTTTCCCAAGCGCCCCTTCCCTTTCGGCAAAGCTCTGTTTCGCGTTTTTAAGCCCTAAACGTCAGCCTCCATATAGTGATCGAACTCATCAAGAACTTCTTTAGAGGGCTCAGCCGTGAGCTTCGAAACCACCACGATGGCGATGAGCGCGAAAATAAATCCGGGCAAAAGCTCATAGACGCCAAAAATGCCGCCGAGAGGCTTCACCCAAAGGTTCCACACAATTACAGTTACTGCACCCGTAAGCATGCCTGCAAGAGCACCCTGCCAATTCGCGCGACGCCAATACAGCGATAGAAGCATAAGGGGGCCGAAGCTCGCGCCGAAACCGGCCCATGCGTATGAAACGACTTGGAAGATCGAAGAGTTCTGGTCGAGCGCGATAATGATTCCGAAGATAAGGATGACCGTAAGCGCCACGCGCGAGACGAACATCGCCTGAGCATCGGTCGCTTTTCGATTGATGAGGCCCTTATAAAGGTTCTGCGATATAGCCGATCCGGCAATGAGCAAATAGCTCGACGAAGACGACATCGTTGCCGCGAAAATGCCCGAAACCACAAGGCCGCACACAAATGAAGGCAGCATGATTTGCGCAAGCACGACGAAAATCGATTCTGCGGCAGATGCGGTAAGGAATTCTGTAGGCAGCGCTGCGCGGCCCACAAGGCCGATGCACACGGCGCTCGCAAGCGACACCACAACCCAAACCGTAGCGATGATGCGGCTCTTCTTGATGTCATCGGAATGACGCGCGCTCATGAAGCGTACGAGCACTTGCGGCATGCCAAAATAACCCAAGCCCCACGCGAGGCATCCGACAATCGTCACTGCGCCGGCTCCGTATACCGTCGCTTCGCCAAACAGGGGCATGCCGTTTTCAACAATCTGCAGGCCATCGGCGCCCATTACGGGTTGCGCCGTCATAGTGGCCGAAAGAAAGCCCGGGATGTCTTGCAGGAACGCGACGGTGTTTTCCACGCCGCCCGCCATGCCGACGCTGCCCACGAAAACCACCACGAGCGCGCAAATCATGATAGAACCCTGAATAAGGTCGGTCGTGCATACCGAGAGGTATCCGCCCACGAAGGTGTACACGAACACGACGAGGGCGCCCAGAATCATCATGGTGGTGTAGTCGAGCCCGAACAGTGTGGAGAAAAGCTTGCCGCACGTTACAAAGCAGCTGCCGCAATAGATGCAGAAGAACAACAGAATGATGACGGCCGCGACGCTCATGAGAATGCGGCGATCGTCGTGGAAGCGGTTGCTGAAAAAATCGGGCAAAGTGATGGCGTTGCCGGCAACCTCAGAATACTTGCGCAAACGTCGCGCCACGAACTTCCAATTCAGATACGTGCCAATGGCGAGGCCGATTGCAGTCCACATAGCATCGGAAGCGCCCGTGAAATAGGCAACGCCCGGCAAACCCATGAGCAGCCAGCCCGACATGTCGGACGCCTCGGCCGAAAGCGCCGTGAGCCAGGGACCCAAGCCTCGGCCGCCAAGGAAATAGTTCTCGGACGATGAATTCGAGCGCCTTAAATAGAAAAAGCCCACCGAAAGCACGACGATGAAGTATAGGGCCATCGCAAGAATGACCTGGATGTCGCCTGATGACATCGATACCCCCTTCTAGAGCGGCACGTGCCGCAAAGTACGAAAATACCTGCCGATTATACGGTATATGCCGCGATACGTAATCAGGAGCGCTTTATTTTGGTAAAGTGGTCGCGCAAACGGCATGAACCCACATAAGGAGCGTGACATATATATGTCATACGTCGATATGTCCACCAGCGAGCTCGAAACGCTAAAAGCGGCCCTCGAAACTGAATACGCGAGCCACTGCGCGAAGGGGCTTTCTTTGAACATGGCACGTGGAAAGCCCGGATGCGACCAGCTGGCATTGAGCTTGCCCATGCTCGATGAGCTCACCTCTTCGACCGATTTAATTGCTGAAGATGGCACCGATTGCCGCAACTACGGCGTCATGGACGGCATCGCGGAAGCGAAGCGCTTGATGGGTGAAGTCATGGAGCACGACCCTGCCAATGTATGCGTGTTCGGCAATTCAAGCCTCAACATTATGTTCGACTTGGTAACCGCTGGATACACGCACGGCTATTTGGACAATACGCCTTGGTGCAAGCTTCCGGAAGTAAAGTGGCTCTGCCCCGTGCCTGGCTACGATCGCCACTTCGGCATTACCGAAAGCTACGGCATCGAAATGATTCCCATCTCGATGAACGAAAACGGTCCCGACATGGACGAAATCGAGCGACTTGTCGCCGAAGACGATTCCATCAAGGGCATATGGTGCGTGCCTCAATACGCCAACCCCACCGGCATCACGTATTCTGACGAAACGGTTCATCGCCTTGCGGAAATGCCCTGCGCCGCGAGCGACTTCCGCATTTTCTGGGACAACGCGTATTGCGTGCATCATCTCTACGACGACGAGCGCGAACATGTCGCCGATATCGCCGCTGCGTGCGAGGCGGCCGGCAACCCGAACCGCTATTTCAAATTCGCCAGCACGTCGAAAGTCACGCTTCCGGGCGCCGGCATCGCCGCCGTTGCCGCATCGGCCGAGAATATCGCGGAAATTAAAGCTCGCGTGGGCGTGCAAACGGTGGGCTACGACAAAATGAACCAGCTGCGCCACGTGCGCTTCCTGAAAGACACTACTGGCGTTGATGCCCTCATGAAAAAGCACGCCGCCATCATTCGCCCAAAATTCGAATTAGTGGCGCGTATGCTTGAAGAAGGACTGGGGAACGAAGGCATCGCAACGTGGACGAACCCCGTGGGCGGATACTTCGTCAGCTTCGATGGATTGGAGGGAACCGCAAAGCGTACGGTAGAGCTCGCCAAAAAAGCAGGCGTTACTATGACGGGCGCCGGCGCAACGTGGCCCTACAAGCAAGATCCGCGTGACACGAACATTCGCATCGCCCCTACCCTGCCGCCGCTTTCCGAGCTCCAGCAAGCCATGGAAGTGTTCGTGTGCTGCGTAAAGCTCGCCGCCGTTGAGGTTTTACTCGCGAAATAGCCTGATTCGAAACTTCTGTTCGCCGCTCCCTCGGCTTGCTTACGACCACGGCTCGCTACCGTTCGCTTCGCTCACTATGCGCTCGCCTGGCTTCGCGTAGTTTTTAGAAGAAAAGCAGGAGTGAGCTCAGACGGTCTCGAGCAAGCCGAGGGAGCGGCGAACAGAAGTCCGATTTTCCCCTCTCGCAAAACAATGACGCGGCGGCTCTGCATGGCGTTGGGTTCGCTTAGGATCGTCCGAGCTCATACTTGCCCTTATTTAAAAGCGAAGCCAGGCGAGCGCATAGCGTAGCCTGAAGGGCGAAGCGGTAGCGAGCCGTGACCCAAAGCGAACCCAACGCCATGCAGAGTCAAGATACCAGTAACAGCGCAGGTGTCATGAAGCGGCGCGAAAGAGGGACATATAGAAAAAGAAAGGAGCCCGAAGGCTCCTTTCTTTATATGCGAGATATCGCGCTTGGCTTAGCCGAAGCGGTACTCCACGCCCATGGTAGGCTGCGGGTTTTCCCACTTCTTGATGATGGTGTCGCCGCAAGCGAAGCGGCAGGTGCCGCATTCCAGGCAGCCGGCGTAGTCGAAAGACTTCTTGCCGTCCTCGTCGCGCTTGTACAGCGCAGCGGGGCAAACCAGGATGAGCTTGTCGAACTCTTCGTCGGAAGGATCGTCGACCAACTCAATATGTGCATTGGACTCATCGACTTCGTACTTGTTCAGAGACAGGTACTCGTCGACGTTCACCGTGAATTTGATATCACTCATAGTGCCTTCATCGCTCCCTTAACGTCTTTGAACAGGTTCATGAAGCCGACACCCTTGACGATGGGCATCATGGACTTCTTCATGGGCTGAACCGGGCTGCCGTCGACGACGAACATGGTGTTCATCATGTCGCGAATCATCTCGGGGTAGCCGCAGAACATGCGGTCGAAGTGCTCCATGAAGTTAGGAACGTTCTTGAACTGACGCATGTCCTTCATGACGAAGGAATCCTCGAGAGCGTCGACGTAGCACTTCAGGCCAGCCTTGGAGGTGTCGCCCGCGTCGAGCGCCTTGACAGCAGCCTGACCAGCCATCTGACCAGAAGCCACGGCGTAGTCCATGCCGCGCACGGTGTAGCCGAGGTTGACGCACATGGTGGCGTTGTCGCCAGCGACCATGACGCCATCGGCAGTGAGCTCGGGCATCGTGGTGATGCCGCCCTCGGGAACGAGGTGGCCGGAGTGCTCGACGAGCTTGGCGCCCTTGAGCACAGGAGCGATCTCGGGACGATTCTTGAAGTCCTCGAGCATCTGATACACGGGGACGTTGCCCTTGGCCGTAGCCTCAACGCCAGCAACGATGCCAACAGAGATGGAGTCTTTGTTGGTGTAGATGATGCCGCCGCCGAAGGAGCCATGAGTGGCGTCGCCAGCAAACAGCCATGCAGTGCCTTCGCCGGGTGCGCACTGGAAGCGCTTGTCGATTTCCTCTTCGGAAAGCTCGAAGACTTCCTTGATGCCAACGGCCATCTGGGACGCCGGGGGACGCTTAGCGCCCACGGCCTGCTCGACCAGAAGCGAGTTCGCGCCGTCGCACAGCACGACGACATCAGCGGTGATTTCGTCTTCGCCAGCGAAAATGCCGATAACCTTGCCGTTCTCGTCCTTGATGAGCTTCTCAACAGCGATGCCGCAGATGTACTCTGCGCCGGCGTTCTCGGCCTGCTCGGCCAGCCACTGGTCGAAGGGCGCACGAAGCACGGTGTAAGATTCCTGGCCGTCCTTGAGAAGGTCCTCGGAGGTGAAATCGATGGTGAAGTTGGAGTTGGGGGACATCAGCGAGATGCGCTCGTGCGAAACCTTGCGCTCGAACGGAATCTCGTCGAAGTTGTCGGGGAACACAGCGCGCAGGCAGTGGCCGTAGATACGGCCGCCCGTCATGTTCTTGGCACCGGCGAAATTACCGCGCTCAACGACCAGGACCGACTTGCCGGCCTTGGCGATCTCGTATGCGGCAACGGAGCCAGCGCAGCCAGAGCCGACGACGATTGCGTCGAAGTCTGCCATTGACTCTTCCTTTCCTTGAAAGCGATAAGAAAAACCGGCGCAGGAAACGCCTACGCCGGTTTACGAAGTCGAATTCGACTTAGAGCGCAGCAACAAGCGCGGGCAGGACAGTCTTGATGTCGCCAACCAGACCGTAGTCGCACTGCTTGAAGACAGGAGCGTTCTTGTCCTTGTTGATCGCAAACAGCGTGGTCGCGCGGTTGCAGCCGACCATGTGCTGCATCTGGCCGGAGATGCCAGCTGCGATATAAACCTTGGGGCTGAGCATGAGGCCGGAAACGCCAACGTAGACCTCGGTGGGAAGCCAGTTGACACCCTCGGTGAGAGGACGGGAGCAGCCGAGGCCGCCGCCGATCTTGTCGCAGAGATCGCGAGCCATCTGGAGGTCTTCCTCAGCGCCGAAGCCACGGCCAGCGGCAACGACAACGTCAGCCTTGTTCAGGTCAACGCCAGACTTCTCGACGGGCACGGAAGAGACGAGCTTGATGGCCTTGGCAGGAGCAACCCAAGCGAGTTCCTCGGTCGCATTGGCGCCAGAAGCGGCAGCCTCAGCGAAAACGCCAGCGCCAACGCCATAGAAGGCAACGCCGGTGGCCTTCTGCTTCTTCATGCCCACGCCGCCGAAGTACATGTCGGTAGCGACGTCGCCGTCGAACTCGATGACGTCGGGGATGATGGAGGCGCCAGCATGAGCGGCAACCTTGCCAGCAACGACCTTCATGTGGCGGGTCGGCTCAACGAGCACAACGCCGGGCTGCTCAGCGTCAAACGCGGCAATCACGGTGTCGGCAGCGTCGTCAACGACAGCGCCTTCGGGAAGGGCAACGTGCAGGACTTTATCGGCGACGGCGGCAGGAACCTCCATGTCGGCGATAGCAACCAGGACGACCTCATCGGCCATCGTGCGAGCGCCAGCGCAGAGCTCCTGGGCGGCGTCGGAATGCTCAGCGAGAACAAATGCTTTCATTGTTTTCGATCCTTTCCTAATTCCGCGAACTACAGAGCGGCCTTGATGGCGGCAGCGAACTTCTCGATGGCGCCATCGTCGGCGGCGTCGATGATCTCGAGCTTGCGGTCGGCCTGCTTGGGAGCCTTGCAGTCGACGACTTCGATGCTGTTGGCGAAGGTGCCCTCAGCGGCGGAGACGTTCATCGGCTTCTTGCCGGCGGCCAGAATGTCCTTCATGCCCGGGATGCGGGGCAGAGCGACGTCGGGAGCAACCGAAACAACGGCAGGCAGCGGGACCTCAACGGTCTCGACGACGTCTTCGAGGGTGCGGACAACGGTCACAACGCCGTCGCCAGCTTCAATCTTGGTAGCACCATTGACGACGGGCAGACCGAGCTTAGCGGCCAGCTGCACGTCAACCTGCTGAGCGTAGTTGTCGGCAGAGCCGTCGCCGCAGATGATGAGGTCATATTCGCCCACCTTGGCAACGAGTTCGGCGAGAGCCGCAGCGGTAGCGCCAGCGTCGAGGTCGGCGCACGCGTCGTCAGCGGTCATGTAGAGCTGATCAATGCCGCGAGCAAGCACGTTCTTCTTGGTCTTGGAGTCGTCGATTTTTTTACCGCCGACCGTGATGCCCACGACTTCGGAACCTTCGTTGGCAGCAGCCAGCTGAGCGGCGGCTTCCATCGCGTTCAAGTCGTAGGTCGAGACGATCTGGTGAGCCTTGGCGTAGTCGAGGCTACCGTCGCCGGACACCTGGATGTCCTGATCGTCAGGAACGACCTTGAAAGAAACAACGATTTTCATCTTGTACCTTTCCCTTCTCGGATACGTTTCTTAACAGACTGTCTTATGCGTGACTTACTAATTGGCGTACTTCTTGGCAACCTGGCGGCCGGCAATGTAGGCCATGACTTCGTGGGTGCCACCGCCAAACATATTGCCGCGCAGGTCGGCCCAGATGCGGCCAATGCGGACTTCAGTAGTATAACCCAAACCGGCGTAGATGGAGAGCGCCATGTCGGCGACCTGGAAGCACTCGGAGCAGCCGTAGCGCTTGAGCATTGCGGAGTCGAGCTGAACCGATTCGCCGTTGTCGAGCTTCCACAGGGTCTTGTAAAGCATGTTGCGGGTGTTCTGGACTTTGATCTCCATGTCGCAGAGCTTCTCTTGGATCATCTGCAGCTTGGTGATCGGCTTGCCGAAGGCGATGCGCTGGTTGGCGTACTTGGCAGCGTCCTCGAGGGCGGCCTGAGCCAGACCAACCTGCTCGGCGACGATGAAGGAGCGCTCGACCTCGAAGTTCTTCATGAGCATCATGAAGCCCTCGCCCGGCTTGCCCATGCGCTGCTCTTCGGTGACGACGACGTCATCGAAGTAGACCTCGCAGAACGGAATGCACTGCTGGCCGATTTTGTGCAGCGAAGCGGTGGAAACGCCCGGGGTGTCCATGGGGATGTACCAAAGGGACATGTTGCGGTTCTCGCGGCTGGGATCTTCGTCCTTGGCGACGACGATGGTGTACGGGAGTTTCTCGCCCATGGTGACCCAGGTCTTCTGGCCGGAAAGCTTGTAGGTGCCGTCGGCCTGCTTCTTAGCGACGCAGGTCATGGAGCCATTGTCGGAGCCAGCGCCCGGCTCGGAGATGGACAGAGAAGCGATAGGCCAGCCGGTCTCCATGTAGTGGTCAACGGCCTGCTGCTTCTGCTCTTCGGTGCCGAACTCCATGATGTCGAACATGGACAGGGAGTTCTGATAGAGGATGTGCATGCAGCCGGCGCTGTGGTAAAGCTCCTCAATCATCAGGCCCAACGTGACTTTGTCAGCCGGGATTCCGCCGTACTCCTCAGGAATACCCATCAGGCCAAAGCCAGCGTCGCGATATGCCGCGGCGATCTCGTCGGGCATGCCGCCGTTCTCGTACATTTCCTTCACGACGTCATCGGTGAAATAGCGATCGCAGAACTCGCGCACGCTTTCGAGCAGCAGCTCTTGCTCATCGGTCAAAGCGAAATCCATTGCTTCCTCCTAGTTAAGAGTCGACTTTTCGACCAACCTGTCCCCTTCGCTACAAGGCGCAGGTTTCGATATCGGCAGAATACGCTCTTCCTGTCCGTTCGAGCATGGTCAGTTCCAAGGTTCTGGGTAAAAGTAGGCTGTTTTGCGGGACATATAACTAATTCTGTAGCTTTGTGGTTCGATATATAGGATTGGCATATATTTTCACAGGTAAAACCAGGCAAAATGGCATTCCTACAAGTGAAATGAGCATGTTTTACTTATAAAACTAGTAGGACATATCGATGCTTGTGTCGGACTCTGATGCTAAAATATGGATAGTTTTATGCAAGGCGCCGTTCCCATGCACATGCTTGTTTTCACCACGCACTCGCAAAACTGTCCTAAATCACTCGTAATGTAAGGAGCGTTATGGCATCTTCCGACACCATGGAGCTTATGGGCGAATCGTTCGTGAGCCTCGCCGAGAAGCTCCCCATTGAAAGAATCTCGGTTTCCGACATCGTTGCCGCATCGGGCAAAAACCGCAAAACGTTTTACTACCACTTCGAAGACAAGGCCCATCTCATTCGTTGGGTCTTCCGCAACGACCTTGCCGAAACGCTGCTTGAGCGCTTTGATTCCGACCATTTGGTGTATGAGCGCGAAGGAGACGGGGCTATTGCCGACAAGCCGTATTACGCCTTTAAGAAGGTCGGCGTGCGCTCACTCGATGGATCTGAATTCTTCCAAGCACTCGCCGACACGCTCGAAAAGCGCCGTGCATATTACGCCAAGGCGCTCCACAGCACCGAAAAAGATGGGCTACGCTCGTATCTCTACAAGCTCTATGTCCCAGCGCTGGAGCGCGATATTCGATTCATTTTGAGCAACCGATCGTTGAGCGATTCGGCCGTGCACTTCCTTGCCGAGTTCTATACGGGGGCCGCAATCAGCTATCTCGTGCATCGAATTTCCGACCCCGAGCTCTCGAACGCAGGCATTTTGAGCGACGTCGAACCGTTCCAAAACATCATTCACTCCTCCCTCGAGAGCGAAATCAAGGAACAGCAGCTACGCCGCGTGCTTTAAACCGCCTTCCTATGGTTCGTAAACAAAAGCCGTTTGACCACATCAAACGGCTTTTTTCAATTCACGGATTACGAATTTGTCCAACTATTTTCGGTCATTTTCCCGAAATATTTGCCCGAAAAAAAAATTTTTCACTTTCGGTGAACGGTATGTTTATAGACGTGAGCGGTCGTGTTTGAATAAATTACTACTTGTTTGCTCACATTTTGTCCACATTAAACCATTCGAACCGCCCGAAGGCGGCTCGAATTGTCGTAGAAACCGGCGCTTGAGACGTTTTTCGAGCCTCAAAACTCGCAAAAATCGTCTAATGCACGGAACACGAGAGGCACGGATCGTACGCACGGACGAGCTTTCCGACCTCCAAACGAATTTCTTCCTCGGAAGCACCCTGCTCGGCCAGCAAATCGGCAAGCGTGCGCACGCTCGATTCGGTATCGCCCAGATTATGGACCGTAGGCGTGATGATGCTCGCGTGCTTGACGCGACCGTCTTCCCCAATTTCCAGCTCATGAATGAGCGTGCCGCGCGGAGCCTCGGTCATGCCAACGCCCCTGCCCGCACGAACTTCGAAATCGACGGGCTTGCTCGTTCCTTCGCCGAATGCGAGCCAACGAAGCATCGCCTCGCAACGAACGCACACATCGACGAGCTCGACGGCCTGCGCAACATTGTTCAAGAAGGGGTTTCGCGCCGGAGGACGCAGGCCCGCTTTCGCCGCGGCCAATCGCGCAGGCTGCGAAAGCTCATTCCAGCTCAAGTTGATGCGCGCAAGCGCGCTCGTCGTGATGTTTTCCTTCGTGCTCGCGCGGCGCGAGAATCGCGCAGCCGAATGATCGACGGCGTATTCCTCAATATGGTCGGCGTAATCGGCCGCGACAAAACGTGCGCCATCGGATGCGAAAGCCGCAGTATCGCCAACCACGCAATAACGGCCATTTTCCACGAGCGCCATAAAATCGCCAGAGGTTTCAATCTGTGGGACCTTGAAGCCCGCGAAAACATCGACCGTTTTTTCGCAGAATTCACGCGCGGCGGCAACTTTATCGGCCATGGCAAGGCAGTCGTCACGAGACGGCTCATGGGTGAAACCGCCCACAACGCATGTGATGGGATGAATGGAGCGCCCGCCAACGAGCGTACACAGCTCATTGCCCAACGCCTTAATAGCCATTCCGCCATTGAAAAGCTCGGGCGCCGATTCCGCAAGGGGGAAAGCACTGTCGAGTCCCTCGAAATCGGGAGCGGCAAAAACGAACAAGTGAGCTGCGTGGTTCTGAAGGAAACTGCCATACACGAGCAGTTCGCGCAAAACGCGCGTGCGCTCGCTCGTCTTCACGCCAAAGATTTGCTCAATCGCAAGCAAATCGGTTATCACATGGCTCGATGAGCAAATTCCGCAAATACGCGAGGCGATATAGCTCGTTTGGGTGAAGGGGCGTCCTCCCACCATCGACTCGAATAAACGGGCGGGTTCCACCACGTTCATCTTCACATCGGACACGCGACCATCTTCTATGGAAAGCGAGATGTTGCCGTGTCCCTCGATGCGAGCAATATGGTGCATAGAAAGCGTCGTGCGCATGGGCTACTCCTCCCCTTCCGAAATTGGTGAAAGCATGGGGTTCACCAGGTTGAACAATTCAAGCGCCTCGTCAAAGCGGACAGCGCCGACGCCCGTGCTTTCGGCGAACGCGCGCGCCGCCGAAAGATTCGCGTTAGCCGACAGGCCACGGCAGCCATTGCACTCGCGGCCAAGCTGCACGCACTTCGCGCCGCAACCCTCTTGGGTCACGAGGCCCAGGCACACTTTTCCTTCACGCCACAAGCAACCGCTTTCATTGCGCTTGCAGCTGCCGCACAACGTTCCCGTTTGCACCGTGGCATTGCTGCCATATATGGCATGCTGCATCACCGCAACGAAATCGGCGGGGTCAATAGGACATGCGCGAACTTCGAAATCGACATCGACCACGCTGCTGACCGGCTGGGGAACAAGCATTTCTCCGCAGGCGGAAGGGAGCGCATCGCCATACACGCTTTTCGCGCGCTCATCCAAATGATGCGCCGCAATGGAAGGAATTCCTCCGCATACCGCACATGCACCCATAGCAATCAGGCATTTCGCGCGTTTGCGCCAACGCTCAACGATTTCACGGGATTCAACCGTGGAAACCGCGCCCTCGATAATTACGACGTCGACATCGCCCTCGGGCTCGGGCGCACTTGAGGCCATTTGCCAATACTGCACATCGATTTGGCCCAGAATTTCGAGCAAGTGCGATTCGGCATTCGTAATTTGCAGCTGGCAGCCGAAGCAGCTTGCCAAGCCCAGCACCACCACGCGCGGCGTGGCGTTCCTTTTCGTTTGGCATTCCATCTACATCGACCCCTGAATATTCTTCGCTTCCCAATAATTGAACACGGGACCGTCAATGCACACATACTGATGGCCCACTTGGCAATGGCCGCATTTGCCCATGCCACATTTCATATGGCGCTCGAAGCTCATGTAAATGCGATCGTAGGGAATTCCCTTCTTACGCATTTCCTCAACGACGAATCGATACATGACCGGAGGCCCGCACAATGCGCCGAACGTATTGTCGGCATCGACTTCCAAATGCTCGAAAGGCTTGGTGACCAGGCCTACTTCGCCATCCCATCCGTCTTCGTAATTGTCGACGGTCAGGTGAAGATCGAAGTCGTGACGGTGGCGCCACATCTCGAACTGGTCGCGGAACATGACTTCGCGCGGATTGCGCGAGCCATAGATGATAGTAACTTTGCCGAACTCACTGCGCTCGTCGTGAATGTTGTTAATCAGCGATCGCAGGGGCGCGATGCCCAAACCGCCCGCGACAAGCAAAATGTCGTGGCCCTTCATTTTTTCGAATGGGAACGGTCGGCCGAAAGGCCCGCGAATTCCAACCACGTCACCGCACTGCATTTTGTGCAGCTCTTCAGTGAACTTGCCAGCGCGTCGCACGCACAACTCGATGAAGCCCTGTTTGGAAGGCGACGAAGAAATGGAAATGGGGGCTTCGCCCACGCCGAAGATGGACAGTTCGACGAACTGGCCGGGCTGCTGGTGAAACGCTTCGCGAATGCGCTCGTCAATCAAGCGGAATTCGAAGAGCTTCTCGGTTGCGGTAAGCTCCATGATAGACGTGATGCGCGCAGGCCACGGACGATAGGGATTTTCGGCCATCAGCTCAGCGCCCGTTTTGACATGGCCCGCTACGGCGAGCGGAGATACCTCGACCGAAGTCGTGAAAGCATGCCTATTCGCCATTGGTCTCCCCCTTTCCCTGCTGGGCGTCATGCGCGCCGCGCGTTTTCTCGTCAAAGAACTTCAACACTTCAATAGGGTTGATGCCGGTTTTGCATGCATCGACGCAGCGGCCGCAACCTACACAAAGCATGCTGCCGTGCTTTTCCTTGAAGCCATTGAGCTTGTGATACATGCGATGGCGCACGCGCTCGCGTTCGCTCGGGCGGAAATTATGACCGCCTGCAACGGTTGCGAACTGGGGATTCGTACAGCAATCCCACTCGCGCACACGCTCACCGGTCTTGCCGTCGAAGGCAAGTTCGTCGACGATGTCGAAGCACATGCACGTGGGGCACACCGAAGCGCACGCGGTGCAATTCAGACAACGCGAACCCAGTTCGGCCCAAAACGGATCGGAGTGATACGTGTCCATAAGCATGGCAACATCTTGCACAAAGGGAATATCGGAAGAGAATGCCTCATTGCGGCGGCGGGTGGCGGCGGCGAAAGCGGCACGATCTTCGTCGGTAGCTTCACGCAACGTGGTCGATTCTTCCAAAACTTCCGCTGCAGCGACCGAAGAAATAGAGACCCAGAAGCGGTCGCCCAAATCTTGCAGAAACAAATCGTATCCGGCGGGCGCTTCGTCGGCATCCATGCGATGGCAGAAGCACGACTGAGAAGGCGTGCATCCAACGCCCACGATGAGCGTGGCTTCGCGGCGCGCACGGTAATACGGGTCGGGGTACGGCCCTTCAAGAAAAACGGAATCGAGCTTTTCGATGGCGTTCATATCGCAAGGGTGAACGCCGAAAAGAACACGTGGCTTCACGTCGAGCTCGTACGCGTCGACATCGTTTTGCGCCACATCGAATTTGAAAAGGACCTCGCGAGGAGGCAAGAAATATTTTTTGGGAGAGGCGATGGTGGTCGAGTAATCAAGCACCACGTCATTGGGGTCGTCGATGGTATCGAAAATGTGGCCCTGGTCGCATTCGACCGGGGCCACAAGTTCGTAAGAATCCATGAAAGCCCGAATGAGCGAAGGCACGTCGCCAGCATCAATGATGCGGTAGAGCACAAGCTCCTCCTTCGATCCGACAATGAAAGCGAGCGGCTTGCCGACGTGTTCGCCCGAAAGGCTTAGCGTAGATTATTTATGCACCGAAGAAGATGCCGATTTCACGCTCGGCAGACTCGGGCGAGTCGGAGCCGTGAATAACATTTTCGTCCATAATGAGACCAAAGTCACCACGAATCGTGCCGGGGGCAGCTTCTGCCGGGTTGGTGGCACCCATGAGGGTACGCATCTTCTTGACGGCGCCTTCGCCGGAGACGACCATCTTCACAACCGGGCCGCTGGTGATGTACTCGATGAGGCCGTTGTAGAAGGGCTTGCCCTCGTGCTCGGCGTAGTTCGCAGCAGCCTGCTCGGGGGTAACATTGGCCAGCTCCATGCGCTCGATAACGAGGCCAGCGCGCTCGATGCGGCTCACGATCTCGCCGATGTGATGATTGCGCACAGCGTCGGGCTTGAGCATGGAGTAGGTCTTTTCAATTGCCATGATTGTTCCCTTTCTTGAAGAAAAACGGCTTTCTAACAGGCACGACGCACTTAGGCGACGCACTATATTGCAACCTGGCTACCCAGGCGTTGCAGCATTTACGACTGCTGGGAGGCGAACGTCATTTGCACGCCGGAAACCTTCCAGCCAAGCATGTCGCGCACCATGGAAACAGTGTAGGACACTTCCCCGCCCTCGGGCGTGGACGCCGTCACATACACCGTGGAGTTTGACATGGATTTGTCCATGCCATCGATGGCGACATCGGAATCGGAGACGACGCCACGCATGGCATCGTCGACTTTATCGGAGCTCATCGACGAAACGAAATAGCTCGAAGCGTTCTCGGTATCGGCGAACAGGCCTTTCACTACGCTTTCCTGGGTGGGATAGCCGTAGCCCTGCGTATACAGGAACACGCCTGCGCCGGCAGCGAGCAGCAGAAGCACGAAGAACGCGACCAGGATTTTCAGGCCAACGTTGCGGCGCTTGCGATCTTGGCGCGCAATGCCCTTCGAATAGCGCTCGAGCTCTTCATCGCTCGCGTTGAAGAAACGCTCATCGCCCGAATTGTAGTTATCGACTGGCTCGTAGCCATAGGCCTCGGCCGGGTAATACTGCGGGTCGGCGTACGCTTCCACCGGATAGGCGTCGTCTTGCGTGGGCACGCCATCGGCCGGAACGTCGAGGCCCGACATGTCGTTGCCGTCGTTGGACGCAGCCGCCGGTGCGGGCGCTGCCTGCTGGCCAATGGCGGGCATCGCGATGGTGCCCGTCGCCATGCACTTGGCAGCCTGGGCATAGTCGACGCTCGCCGACTCGCTCAGGAAGTATGTTTTGTCAGCAAGAGCCGACTCGAACGCGCTCATAGCCTTCTGCATTTGACCCAGAGCAACGTAGGCCTGACCAAGATTCGCATACATCTTGTTGCGCGTTGCGGCATCCATGTCGAACTGCAGCGCGCTTTCATACGATGCCACGGCATCGGCCGGACGATTGAGGGCCATGAAGCATACGCCCAGGTTGAGCAACGCCTTGCTCGGATCGGGGTTGCGCGAATCGAGTGCGGCCTCGCGGAATGCGACGCCGGCTTCGGCGTTTTTGCCAAGCTTCAAAAGCGCATTGCCCATGCCCAAATAGGCCTTGTAGGGAGTGTCGTATTTGGCATCGGAGGTGGCGATTTCAAAATGAGACACGGCGTTTTCGTAATCGTGCTTGAAAACGTACGCTTTGCCCAAGTTGCAATTCACCGCGCCCACGGCGTCGTAGGCCGAATCGGCGGTCGCCTGAGTGTACGACTCGATAGCCGAATCGAAATCTTTCAGCTGCAGCAAGCAGTTGCCCAGCTGGTGGTACAGATACCCCAAATCGCCCGGGCCCTTCGGCACACTGGGGTCTTGGAGCAGCTGGACGTATGCCTGGCTTGCGGCCTGAAAGTCGCGTGCCTGGTATGCGGCTTGCGCCTGGGCTACGTATTGGTTGTCCATGAATTCCTGTCTTCCTTGAATACGCGCGAAAGCTTGTGGCTAGTCGGCGTTTTCGATTTCGATAGTTTCAATGACATCGCCCACGCGAAGCTCGCCGATGACATCTTTACCTTCGATAGTCTGGCCGAACACGGTGTAGCCAGAGTCGAGATTATGCTGGGGACCCAAGCACAGATAGAACTGGGAGCCCGCAGAATCGGGGTTCGCGCTGCGAGCCATGGCCAGTGCGCCGTCTTCGTGGGAGTTGTTCGGGTTGGTGGTGTACTCCTGCTTGATGCAGTAGCCCGGGCCACCCGTGCCAAGGCCAGCCCATGGGTTGCCGGCAGCTTCGATAACCTGCGCGGAATCGAGGTCGCGGGTGTTGGGGCAGCCGCCCTGAATGACGAAGCCGGGAACATAGCGATGGAACTTGAGGTTGTCGTAGAAGCCCTTGCGAGCGAGCTCAACGAAGTTGCCCACGTGGATGGGGGCGTCGTCGCCGGCGAGCTGAACTCGAATGTCGCCTTTGGAGGTTTTGATGACGGCGATTTCCTTGCCGTTGGGCTGATACTCGGGGGTATACAGTGCCATAGTCGATAACTCCTTCTTTATCGTGCGTTGAAACTGCGTCTGGCGCCGGTAATCGGCGCGAAGTCGAAGCATCGTTGCTGCAAGCGGCGCCTCTTTTGCCGCGTTCGGCAGCACATAAGCTTTTGTATGATACCGCTCAATGGCTTTTTGCAGGCCTGCGCCATAAAAATTGCTCATGAACTCGATGGAATTCCAGCACGAAAACGCCTCGAACCTGAAAAAAGGCGGACGCTTGAGCACGCGAAGGCGAGCGCCAGCGCCGAGAGTGGCTCCCCCATATGCGAAGCGCCCGCGCAAATAAGGGCATTCGCGCGGGCGCAGCTGGGGCTTTTTCCTTCTGAGGCGCACATGGCAGCCTCATATAAATCGGCCGTTTTACTGGTTCTTATTCGCGAAAATCGAAACCGTCTCGACATGGAAGGTCTGCGGGAACATATCGACAGGCGTTGCTTGCAAAAGCTCAAAGCCGGCCGCTTCGAGCAACTTTACGTCACGCGCCCACGTAGCTGGGTCGCAGCTCACATACGCCACGCGCAAGGGCGCCGCCTCGGCGATGGAGCCGATAATTTCTTTCGCGAGGCCACTTCGAGGCGGATCGACGATGAGCGCGTCAAGCTCACCGAGTTCGGGCAGCTCACGCGTCGCGTCGCCGCCAATAACCTCGACATCGACGTTTTCCTGCTCAACGGTGTGGCGCAAATTGCGCACGCTCGAGCCATACGACTCCACGGCGTACACGCCGCCGCAGCGCTTCGCGAGCGGAATAGTGAAGGTGCCCACGCCGCAGAACAGGTCGGCCGCAACGCAATCTTCATCGAGCTCGAGGCCGTCAAGGGCAAGCTGCACCAGTTTGTCGGCCTGAGGCGTGTTCACCTGGAAGAACGAGGGCGCGCTCACGCCGTGTTCAATGCCTGCGACGGTTTCGCGCCAAAAACCGCGGCCATCGAGAATCTCGAGGCCCTTGAGCTTGCGCGCGCTGCCCGCATCGGCCGTCATCACGCGCACGATTGACGAAGCTTTCACGGCCGTGGACAGGGTTTTCGCCACGGCATTGCGCGGAAATGGGCCGGGCGTCGTCCACAAAGCCACTTCCAAATCGCCCGAACGGTGAGAATGGCGCACGCCTACGCGATGGATGCCTAAATCTTCGCGACCCGTGAGATAGCGTAGAGCGCCGCGCAGAGCCTTCGGCGTTTTTTGGGCTTGCTTATGCGCAAGCGGGCATGCGTCGGCGGCAAGGATTTTGTCGCTTCCCTTTTGATGGAAGCCCATTTGGAAGCCCTGCTTCGCATCGAAAGCGCAGCTGAACTCGAGCTTATTGCGATATTCCATTTGTCGCTTCGACGGCACGCATGCGCCAACGATGCGCTCGGCGCGCTCCGCATCGAAGCCGCCGATGCGACGCAGCTGCGACACCACGGCATCGCGCTTCGCAGCAAGCTGACGCTCGTAAGATATATGTTGCCAACCGCAACCGCCGCATACACTCGCAAGCGGGCATGCCGGCAGCACGCGATCGGGCGACGGCGCAACAAGCTCGACCACGTGGCCTTCGCAGAAATTGCCCTTGTCGCGATCGATTTCGACCAAGGCGACATCTCCCGGGCACGCGCCGTTCACGAATACGGTTTTGCCATTTTCCGCACGGCCGATGCCCGCATCGCCATAGGCAAGACGATCGATGGTAATAGTTTCTGGCATAGTTCCTCTTTCTCGCGAGAGACATTTTAGCGTATAATGAACGACTGCGATGTGCCCCAGTAGCTCAGGGGATAGAGCGTCTGCCTCCGGAGCAGAAAGCCGTAGGTTCGAATCCTATCTGGGGCACCATTCCGATTTTCCTCGAACCCGCATGATGCGGGTTTTCTTTTTTCGGCAAGAAATAGCAGCTGCCTCCCTCCTATCGCCGAACACCCGCAGCGTTATTGCACAAAAAAGCGAGCCCGCGTGCGGACTCGCTTGGGAGGGGCGTGCATACCTTCCGCCCAATGTATTGTCGCGAACTATACCCAGCTGACGCGAGCTGCCGTTTCTGCAGCTTTTGTTTTTTCGACGAATCTGCGACGACTCTCACCGCCATGCGCCCGAGCCCGCCAAAGCGGCAACCCTCAAGCGACATCAAGCGACAGGCTTATTTCGCGAAACGGCTTGCAGCAAGCAGCATGGCGATGTTCACAATCGCATCGGCGGCGAACCACATGCCGAGCGCCGAGGTATCGATGCTCACGTGATTGAGCGTAGAGAACGTGCCCACCGTGAGCACCATGACCACCAAACCGCACACCGCGCACGCCACAAGCAGGTTCACGCAGGCACGCTTCGACGTTTTCGCGCGTCGCACGCACGCCACGGCAACCATAGACGCTGCACCAAGCAGCGTTCCAAGAAATGCGGCGAATACGATTGCGGCAACCACGAGCACGCCCGTGCCGGGAAGTTTCGAACTCATAGAGCCAACCTGCACGGCCGACAGAATGCCGCTTCCAACAATAACCAGGCATACGATTGCGACGAGCGCCGTAGCCCATCCCCACAGAAACGCGCTTGCCGCGCTGGCCTGGCCACCCTCGCGACGAGCGATCGCCGCATACAAAGCCACGCCCGCAACCGAAAGCGTGAGCGCGAGTGAGGCGGCAAACATGAACGCCACGAACGCCGAACCCGTGAGAATGGAGCAAATCGTGTCAAGAATGGCGACATCGCTCGCCGAAATGTAGTCGTAAGCAAGCGCGCCTGTGGCATCCATAATACCCAAGCCGATGCGCGCCACAACGGCCACGATAAGAGCCATTCCGAACAAGGTCACATACGGCCTGGCCATGGCCTTCATTTGGGTTTTCATGTCAGGCCTCCCTAAAACTCGTTGTCGATGACCGACGTTCCGCACAAATACCCGCCGCAGAATGCCAAGCCCACATCGCCCATAAGCGAACCAAGAATAGGATCGCCGATATAGGAGTTCTCGCCGCATGCGCCGCCAGCGGTATGCCAACCCGCATACAGGCCGGGAATCACGAGGCCATTGGTTCCCACGACCTGCATTTGGTCGTTGATGAGCAGGCCCGCCTTAGTGCCGTACAGGTTTCCGCCAATGCGGCAGCCATAGAACGGCGGCGTAGTAATGGCATGGAGCCATTCAGGAGGCATGGGATAGAGGAAGTCGTCCTCGCCCTTTTCGCAGCATTCGTTCCACTTCGCAACAGCATCGGTGAGCACGCCTTTCGCGAAGCCTAAATCGGCCTCGAGCTCCTCAAGCGTATCGCGGCGCTTGAGCACGTCGGCATCGATGGCGTCTTGCACACCGTGGTGCCAGTCACGATAGTGCTCGGGCACCTTGTCGATTTGTTCCAAATCGGGCGTGATGAGCTTGCGGCAATGCTCCTGCGCGAAGCCCGCCAAGTGGTCTTCGTAATTCGCGTCGAAAATGATGTAGGAGCGATGCCCGGGAGGCACCATTTGAATGGTCGCCAAGTCGCCCAGCACGTAAATCGCGTTCGCACCGTCTTCGCCCACACGGCTGTCCATATAGCGCAGGCGGTTGCCCGCGCGGTCGATGGTGAGCCACGGCTGGCGCGAAAGCTGCGTCATGCCGTCATAGAGGAAGCGCGCCCATTGCCCGCCTTCAGCCTGCCAATCGACGCCGCCATCGAAACTCGCGGAGCTGTTGAAGCCCGACACATCAGCACCAACGCCCAAGCCCATGCGGAAGCATTCGCCCGTTTCGCCGCCGACGAGATAGCTCGACGCGCAGCCCATGGCCGCCGTGGGAATGTAGCGATCGAGCAAGGCTTTGTTGTTGCAGAAGCCGCCCGCGGTAAGAATGACGCCCTTAGACGCGTGGATATAAACCTCGTGCTGGAAATCTTGCTTGGCGACCAAGCCCACGATACGGCCCGTTTCGTCTTGCACAAGCGCCTCGGCGGGGCAACGGAAAATGAATTCAACGCCCTTGGATACGCCGTAATCGTACATGGCGTCGGTCGCGTCTTTCATTTTCAGCACGTGGTGGTCGAGCGTGGAATTCTTCGGCGCAACGTACACCGGCACTTCGCCCAAGCGCCACTTCACGCCGCAATCAGCCATCCAGTCAAGCGAGTGGCCGCCTTCGCACGCGATTTTATAGATGAGCTTCGGGTCGGCCGCGTAGTGGTATTCGTCCATCGCCCAATCGGTGAGCGCTTTGGGGTCGAACGGATAGCTCGGGAATGCGAAGCGCTTTTCTTCCTGCTTCGAATAGCCGCCCAGAATGCCGCACATGCCGGCCGATTGCGCATTGCCGCCCCATGACGCCATGCTTTCTACGCAGATGACCGAAGCGCCCAGTTCGGCCGCACGCGCCGCAGCGTTCAAACCGCCGCCGCCCGCGCCCACGACCACGACGTCGCATTCGTAATCCCACGCATCGGGAACTTTGCGGGGCTCGATAGCCGTGGCATCGTTCGCAGGAAATGCCGCTGCATCGTGCTCGCGATATGTGCCATCGGGCGCGCTCGCGTTCGTGTCTTTCGAGGGGGCTACAGCAACGGCTTTGCTGCCGTCGGCCGCCCAGTCACCGATCACACCCGCCTCTTCGGCATGCGCCGCCGCCGGTATTGCGCTCGCCGCAGCCAAACCGCCGGCCAAAGCCGCCGCTCCGGTCAAGAAATCGCGGCGGGAAACGCCTTTGTTCTCAAGAGCTGCCATGGCTATTCCCCCTTCTGCACTTTGTCGATGGTGGTGCCGCTGCCCACTTCCACGGACTGCAAGTCGGCGCCCGCCTGAATAAGAGCGTCGGTCGTGGCCTGACGCACGCCGGCGGTGGTGATGGTCGCGCCCGAAATGCAATCGATATCGGGACCCTGCTCGGCGTCGATCATGGCGGCGTACTTGCCGTCGCGAATGGCCTCGAAGCCGCCCACGCTTTGCGTTTCGCCTTCCTGGGTCACCTCAACGCAGTTAATATGGTTGTCTTGCACCGCAAGCGTCACCGTGATAAGACCGTCCATACCCAAGCCCGTACCGGTGTATACGCCATCGACCAGCGTGAAGTCGCTTTGAGCCTTCGAGTTCGCACCTATCTCGACAGCCCATGGATCGTCAGCATGCATGGCGAGCTGCTCGGCGCTTGCCGCGTCTTTGCTGCCAGACCCCTCGAACGATGCACCGCAGCCCGTCATGGCAACGGCAAGCGCGCATGCGCCGCATGCGGCAATCGCGCGGGTTCCTTTTGCAGTATTCGTTCGCATCGGTACCCCTTCCCTTATGCTTGAATCCCCATTCATTACTTCATCGAATTTCTTTTTTTGTTACTCCGATGAACTTTTAGCGCACTATAGCATATTTCATAAAGTCTCGATAGTCCCAGTTTGAGAGCGAATACAGAATTGACGCTTTGTCAATTCTGTACATTGACACCCTGTTCAGTTCCGTCGTATTGTGAACACATCGTGAAGCGGAGATTCCAAAAGCCTCATCTTTAGGGGAAGGAGAAGGGCATGGATCGCAAGCCTGAAATTATCCAGTGCGCACGCGAGCTCATCGAAGAGCGCGGCCTCGCGAAAACGTCGGTCGCCGCAATCACCGAACGCATGAATGTAGCGCGCACGTTGTTCTACCATTACTTCCCCAGCAAGGAAGATTTAGTCGCCGCCGTGCTCGACACCTACGTTGACGAGTTCATCGCAAGCCTGAAGGAGTGGAACGCGCAACGCGTTGAGGGCGATATCGAGGGCGCGCTCGACACGATCGTGGCGCTCATTCGCGACCAGCTTTTCGATAACGACAACGCGCACAAACCGTTTCGCCGCGCGCTCGCCACGCACGAAAACGCCTCGCTCTATTTGCGATTCATCAATCGCGTCGCCGATGCGTCGGCGACCTACATCGTCGAAACCACCGTGGCCGATTTTGGACGCTTGCATAAAGTGCGCATCGACCATGTATACGAAACGTTCTACATGCTCATATTGGGCATCGTCGGCTACATGCGACAGCATCCCGAAGCAAGCGACGACGTGCTGAAGGACATCATCGCGCAAACGCTTCACTTCGAACGCGAGCGCGAGCAAAGCCACCATACGGCGTAGAGCCGAGGGGATAAAGGGGATTTGCTGGCTTCAAGAATGGGAAGCGATTTCAGTCGGCAGATCCAAAGGGTACCAGCGAGGAAAATTCTGGCGATCAGCTCAAGGATACCACGCGAATTCGCGCGCTTCGATGCGCCGCCGATTCGCGGATGCGAACCGAGATCCGACAGAATCGTCCGCAGCGGCACAGGGGTGCGCGGGTCGTAAGCCCGCGCAGCAAAAGAAAGGAGGCATCCAATGCTGTTTGACGTTTATGGCGACAACGCTGTATACCAATGGATTGGATGGATCATCGTGTTTCTGGCCCTCATCGGGTTCAACGAAATCGCACGACGCACGAAAATCGGCGGCATCACGTACTTCCTGGTGATTCCAGGAATTCTTACCGCATACTTCATCGCGATTTACGCGGGAGCCGCCGCGGGTGCCGAGTGGGCGCTCAACAACCCCACGTATCTCTACATGAACAGCTGGTTCCATTATGCCAAGCTTTACGCCGCAACCGCAGGCTGCATCGGCTTCCTTATTCTGAAGTATCACTGGGGATCGCTCGGCAAGGCCGAATGGTTCAAGTGCTTCCCGTTCGTCATCGTCGCCATTAACATTCTAATCGCCGTAGTGAGCGACTTCGAAAGCGCCGTGCGCGCCTTCGGCACCACGTGGGTTTCCAGCGAAGGCGTCACGCTGTACGGCGGCTGGCACAACGTATTCAACGGCGTTGCCGGCATTTTGAACATCTTCGTCATGACCGGTTGGTGGGGCATCTACGTGTCCAAGAAGAAGCAGGATATGCTCTGGCCCGACATGACGTGGGTTTTCATTCTGAGCTATGACATTTGGAACTTCTGCTACACCTACAACTGCCTGCCCACCCATTCTTGGTACTGCGGCCTGGCTCTGCTGCTCGCCCCCACGGTTGCCAACTTCTTCTGGAACAAGGGCGGTTGGATTCAGAACCGCGCCTACACGCTGAGCCTGTGGTGCATGTTCTGCCAGGTAGTTCCCATGTTCGCGAACGACTCCATCTTCGCGGTGCAGTCGGTGAACAACCCCGACGTGAACCTGGTCGTTTCGATTCTCGCCCTTGTAGCCAACGTCGCCGCCGTAGGCTATGTGATTTACCGCGCCAAGAAGCTCGGCGTGAACCCCTACACTCACGAAGTGTTCAAGGGCACGCGCGACTACGAGCAGGCCATGTTGCGTGAGGAGAACGCCGCGTAACGAGAGAGTCGCGTCTCGACATGCGCAAGAGTTTCGAGATGAACAGGTGTCTCGAGATGTGCAAAACACACCTCGAATGTGGCATCGCGTCACGATAAAAAGCCGGAAACCCCTGGTTGCACAACACTGCGACCAGGGGTTTTCTTGTTTATGCGTACATTATGCAGAAGAATCGGGCGGAACCGCACGCCTCGCATGCCACATTCGAGGGCCTTTTTGAGCAAATCAATCGACGTTCGTAATACGCCCTAGTCGGCATTTCCCTATGCGCCGCGGCCAACGCTTCCCTGTGCCCGCAACCGATATTTCCCTATGCGCCGCGCTCACGCAGGCGCACGCGTCCAATTGCGACGGCGATAATCGCGATTACGAGCGCCCATAAGAACGTGACGCCAACCTCCCCCGCCGCCTGAAGAGCCAACCCCGACGTGATTCGGGAAGCCTGCGAGACCTCGATCATCGCATTGGTCGCCCAATAAAATGGGGTGAACGCCGCAGCCACGCGCACACCCTCGCCCACGATCGAGAGGGGAATCCATGCGCCGCTGAAAAAGCTGCACGCCAAACCGACGATGTTGCCGGCGCCATTCGCCACGCTTTCGCTCGCCCCAAGCTGCCACAGCAGAAACCCGAACGCGGCGCCGATAAGCGCTACGCCGAGCTGCCCGAACACCACAATCGCGACCGAGGCAGGCGCAGCTCCGCTGGCGAGAGGCCTGAACACCGCGAGACCCGCCGCAGCAATGACCGCCCAAATTACCAGCGAAGCGAGCACACACGCGAGTCCCACCTGCGCACCATAACTCTCGCTGCGCACGGGACCCACCACAAGACGACGGCGCATTTCGGTTTTGCGCAGCGACGCCAAACCAACTGCGATAAAAATCGCTGACGAGGTGAACAACGCATATGCCGAAAAGGCAGCGAAGTTGATGTACTTCACCGAAAGGCCTTCTGAATCGACCGAAAAAAGCTCCACAGGCGTCTCGTCACCGCACGCGGCCGTTGCATTGTTCGCAACGTCACGGGCGCTTGCCTGAGCATCAACCGAAGCGAAACCATAAAGCGACTGCACGTACGCCTTCACGCGCTGGTCCATGAGCGCGCCACGCGCGCCCTGGTAGCTCACCACGGTTTCGAGCATCGGCGCGTCGGCGCCGCTGTGCGCAGCTTCCACGAGGCCCTCTTGGAAACCCTCGGGAATAATGAGCACATAACTCGCGAGGTCTTTCGCCGCGGCATCCTGCAGGGCAAACGTGGAATCTTCCACATGCACTTCTACGGCATCTTTGAGGGCGAAATCTGTGAGAGCGGCCGACAGCTCGCTGCCATCCCGATCGACAACCGCAACCTTAGGCGCATCGTTGGAAAACTCGCTCGCCTGGGGTGCTTCAATGGCGCCCGAGCCAAGAATCGCCATGCATCCCAAAGCAAGCGTGTATATAAGCAAATAGCTCCAGTGCCTTGCGATAATCGTGACGGCAAGCTTAAAGACGTTCATAATTCTGCCTCCTCATAAGCAAAGCCGCCACGATGAAGAACACCGCGGCCATCACAGCGAGCACGCACAGCGTCGCGAAAAAGGGCGCGAGCGAATCGTAATAGGTCAAATCGTAGAACGCGTTTGCCGCCTGCGCCGCAGGGTTGACGAGCACAGCCCAAGGCGCACTTTGCGACACGCGGTCGGCGAGCTGCATAGAAGGCTCGCCATACAGGCCGGCGAAAAGCGCACAAAAACAGGTGATTCCCGTCGCGATGCCCGTTTTCCCGGGAATCGAAATTTTCGGAATGGCCCCAATTGCCGCGCCCAACGCCGTCGACATAAGCGCGCATGCGGCAAGCGCAAGCATCGCCAGCCCATCGCGTCCACCGAATTCCACGCCCAGCACGAAGCGCATATAGGCAAATGCCAGAAGCAGGCAGAAGAATACCGTGACGAAACTCGCAGCCATGGCGACCGCCAATTGCCTCGCGGGAGAGACACCCGAAACCTGTCGGCGCGCGCCAACCGCCGATGTGTTCGCACGCGCGGCTGACACCGCGTTAATCGAAACGGTGATGGACATGAGCGCCGCAAATCCCATAAGCGCGTAGTAATAGCGCACCGTGCTGCTCGCCTGCACACGAAGCACGTCGACCTGCTGGGTTTTCACGGCGTCGGACATGAATGCCGAAGCTGCTTCGCTCATGCCGGCCGAACGGGCAAACTCCGCAAGCTCGCCTTCGCTCGGGGGCGCCTGCATGCCTTGCGCGGAAGGCTGGGATAAAAACGTCTGCTTCATTTCGGCATAGATTTGACGATATTGGTCGAGCACGGCGCGCACGACGCTCTGGTCGATCGAACCCGTCGTAAGACTTGCGGCAAGCGGAGACACCTGCATGCTTGGCAAGCCTTCTTCATCCACGGTAATGCATGCCGCCGCGTCACCCGAAAGCACCGCTTCGCGCCCTTCTTCAAGCGTCGCAACCTTTGCGACATCGAGCAGCTGGCCCGCGCCCGGCGCCGACACTTCGTCGAGCATTTCACGGAAGAACACGGCCCGTTCGGAGTTGAAGTTGTCATCAGCAACCACCACGCAGCTCGCAGGGTCGACGCGATAGCTTTCATCGATATTCGAAAGCATCACATGAAAGAGCGTGGCAAGCGCCAACGGAAACAGAATGACCCATATGAGCACGTCGCGCTGTCTTACAAGCATGCGCACGGTGTGCGCGAATAAAGCGCCCATGACAGCCTCCTAATCGCGCAGCTCGCGGCCAGTGATTTCAAGAAACACGTCATTGAGCGTGGGAGGCTCGGAATACACGCGCCCAACCGCCACGCGCGACGACTTGAGCGCCCCCAGCACATCGAGCAAGTTCCGCTCGCTCGCTTCGCACGCCGCGTGCAGCTCGCCATTGGCGAATTCGCACGAGAGCACATGCGGAAGCGCCCCGACAGCCTGAGCCGCCGCACAACCGCAAGCCTCGACGGCGCCAGGAAGCTCAATGACGATTTTCTCCCCCACCGCAATGCCGCGCTTGAGTTCATCGGCGGTGCCGAGCGCCAGAATTTTACCGCCATCCATGATCATGATTCGGCTGCAGATTTGCTCGACTTCTTCCATGTAATGGCTCGTGTATACCACCGTCGCACCCTCGTCGCGCAAGCGCACGATGCCGTCGAGGATTGCATTTCGGCTTTGCGGGTCAACCGCCACCGTAGGTTCGTCGAAAAAAATGAGCTCGGGCTTGTGCGCAATGCCGCACGCAATATTCAGCCGGCGAAGCAGGCCGCCCGACAGTTTCTTGGGGCGCATTTTGCGGTAATCCTCAAGCCCCACGAATTCGATGGCTTCTTCCACCAGCTGGCGTCGGCGGGTTTTGTCGCTCACATACAAGGCGCAGAAGCAGTCGATGTTCTCGAAAACGGTGAGCTCGTCAAATACTGCCACCTGCTGAGGAACCACGCCAATGCGCCGCTTAAGGTCATAACGCGTCGGCTTCATTGCCTCGCCGAACAGCTCGATGTCGCCCTTGTCATAGGCGAGTAGCTGCAGCATGCAGTTAATTGCCGTCGTTTTGCCGCAGCCATTCGGGCCCAAAAGGCCGAAAATTTCGCCTTTGCCGATTTCGAGATTAAAGTGATCAAGCGCGAGAATGTCGCCATAACGCTTTACGAGGCTGCGTACAGAAACCACCGAATTCGCGCTCTCGTTTTCTTTCATTGCATGGCCTTCCTCTTTCGCGGCGATCGCCCACATGTAGCGAGACGCAGGGCGCCCTTCCTTGCCTTCATCATGAAAGAAGGACGGAGCGCAAACCAGTGACATTTGTCATGAAATGGCATTTTCCCAGGTAAATTGTACGACAAGAACGCTTTAAGAACACAAGGGGGGGCTTTCCGCAAAACACACGGGCAAAAGGGTTTGCTACCATGCAGCCATGGAAAGAATTCTCGACAAAACAATCGTTCTGGCAGGCTGTCTGCTTACGGCCGCCTGCTTTTTGGTCGAGACCAGCAGCGGAGCCGAGCCCACAGCGTCCGACGCGCGATTGCTCACGCTCGCCATCGCCATGCTTATCGCCGTTTTATGCTCCGCACTCACCGAAGCTGTCTCAACACCCGCGGGCATACTGGCCCTTTCGACATACTGCGCGGCGGCGCTCTTCGTTCCCGCTGCGCTCGCCTTCGTACCGCTTGCCCTCTATGACTGCGCGCGCTGCGTCCATCGCGCGGACGTTTTGCGTTTCTCGGGCGCGCTCGCCCTTATCGCGATTGTCGCATGCCTTATGCGCGCGACAATGCCGCCGCTTTCGACGGCATCGCTTCTTTGCTCTGCGGCTGCGGCCTGCGTTCTCTCGGTTCGCACGAGCACAACGCTCGCCCGCCAGCGCATCGCCTGGAGCACGCGGGACGCACTGGCCTCCCAAGCGCTTTCACTTCGCAAGAGGAATCGCAACCTTCGAGACTCGCTCGATAGGATGTCGGCGATAGCGGCAAAAAACGATGAAAACGGAGTGACTGGCGGCGAAGCAGCAGAGCAAAAATCAACTGGCGAAACCGCCGCGCACGAATGCGCCCGCGGGATTGCGGCGAGCAAGTCGGGCGGGGGCCCATCGCGCGAGCCAGGCGCCGGCGTGACGTGCAGGTCGGACGGTGGCGCGAGGCACGGGTTAGACGGTGACGCGAGGCGCAAGCTGGACGGCGGCAGCGAAACAACGGGCGACGCGAAAGTCGGCGGCGGGGTGATGGACGGCACAGGGGTCGGCGGCGCTTTGAGCAACGGCCGTGTGAAGCGCGAGTCAGACGGCAGCACTTCAGGCGATTTCGTCCACAGCAACGCATCGCACGAGCAGCTGCGCCCCACCCCGTTCGCCTGCCTGAGCGAGCGCGAATACGAAGTCGCGCGCCTTGTAGCCGAGGGACTCGACAATCGAGAAATCGCCGCGACCGCCTATTTGAGCGAAGGCACTGTACGCAACAACATAAGCAGCATTCTCTCGAAAATGAGCTTGAAGAATCGCACGCAAATCGCCGTTGCGTACTACAAGAGCAAAGGCTCGGCCCGATAAAACCGCAACCGTTTCGGCGGGCACGCAGTCCACTTCAATTTTGTTCAAAACGGGCTTCGAATGTGGTCAAAATTACGGGCAGCTTTTTCATGTTGAAATAGCACAACGTCTTAACCAGGCATTTCTTGCGAGAAAGAACTTCCTTTGGTCGTTTTCCGCACACATTAGGCCTAACAATGCCACATTCGCGGCCCATTTTGAACAAACGAAGACGCCGGCATGCGAAACGCAGGCACCGAAGCGAACGCATGCAAAGCGCAAGCATGCAGAGCGCAAGCACACGAAACGAAAACGCACAGAACGCAGGCGAGCAAAGCGCTGGCATGCAAAGCGCAAGCATGCAAGGCAGCCCGAAGACGATAATCGCAATCATCCCTTAGCGTCGCCCGCTCGCTTTCCTCCGTTTCGGCAGGAATACCGCGCCGAAAACAAACCCCGCAATAGTCAACGCCGCAAGAATACTGAACGCCACGCCGAAGCCGTGCGCATCGATGCCCAAATCGCCGCTCGAAGCGAGCGCCATGATCCCGATGAGCACCGAAGAAAGCAGTGCGCTTGAGATTTGGCGAATCGACGTGATGATTGCCGTACCCTGCGCGACGTCATCACCCGATAACTGCTTGCTCGCGTAGGCCGTCATGGGCATTTGCAAGCACGCGACGCCGCAGATGCGCACGCCATAGAGCACCGTTACTACCCAAAGCGGCGTTTCCGCATCGCACGCGACGAACGCGAGCGTTCCGCCCAGCAGCAACGCGCAACCCACGACAAGCAGCGGCCACGGCCCGTGCGAATCGAGCAAGCGACCCGTCATAGGGTTCAAAAAGCCTAACAGCACCGCGCCGGGCAGAATGACCAAGCCAGAAACCGCCGCCGAGGCGCCTTGCACATCTTGCACGAACAGCGGAACCATGATGGAAGCCGCCATAAACGACAGATTGCCGAGCAGCACGAGCGCAAGCCCGACCGTGAATTGGCGATTCGCAAAGCATGAAAGTTTAAGAAGCGGGTTCGGAATTCTCAGCTGCCGACGAGCGAATGTGAACAGGAGCACAGCACCCAACGCGATGCTTGCTGCAGCCACCACGCCCCATCCCGACTGTTCAATGCACGCCGTCGCAACAAGCAGGCATATCGCGCCGAATGAGAACAGCACCGCAGAAAGTGCATCGAAGCGCTGATGCGTTGCGGGCTTGCGCATCACATTCGGCAAAAACGGAATCGCAAGCAGCGTCACCGCAGCGGAGACCACGCCAAGCGCGACGAATACCGCTCGCCACCCCCACGCATCGACGATGAAACCCGAGATTGCCGGGCCGATTGCAGGCGCGAACCCGATAATGATTCCCACAATGCCCATGGCCTTGCCGTATTGGCTTTTGGGATATACCGAAAGCGCCACCACTTGAATAAGCGGGAGCAAAATACCCGCGCCAATCGCCTGCACCAGGCGAGATGCGAGCAGCACCGGATAATTCGTCGCGAAAAGCGAAGCGCAGCATCCCACGATAAAACCGACCATGGCGATAAAGAACAGGCGTCGCGCATCGAGCTTGCTCACGAGATAGGCGCTCATAGCGGAAAACAACCCGAGCGTGAAAATGTAGGCCGTGGTAATGAGCTGGGCCAAGCCCGCCCCGACCAAAAACTCCTGCATGATGGTAGGCAGCGCAGCAATCATCATCGACTGGGAAATGCACGCCGCCGTAGTGCCCGCCATCATAATGCCGAGCACCATATGGCGCTGTCGAGGCGGCAGGCCGCCGTCTTCCGTCCGATTCGTTTGAATGTTCTCGCTCTTATTCATGCGCGCAATACTACCGCGTTACGCGCCACGTACAACGCGAGCCACACAAAAGACAACGAGAAGGGCCGCGGCCCCTCTCGATTCCTATACGACTTTCGACTTTTCGACTTGCTCCACGAACCAGTTAACAAGTTTCATGGTGGGATTACGCAATACCAAACCGAGCAACGCGAACGGCACCACATAGAGCAGCACGCACCCGATCTCTACCCAGAAATCGCCCTGATACACGCCAAACATCGCCGCGCGCATGGCATTAATCACATGCGTGGCCGGCAGCCATACGCTCACATCTTGGAAGAATTGCGGCAGAATGGCCAATGGGTACGCGCCACCGCCGCCCGCAACCTGCACGATAAGAAGAATAACCGAGATGGCCTTGCCCAGATTCGCGAACGACACCACGAGCGTGTAGATGATGAACGCGAAAACTTGGCCGCCAATCCAATATACAAGCAAGTACAGCAGCGGGTTTTCAACCTGCACGCCCAAGAAGAGCATATTGCCAATCGCGAGCACGGTGCTCTGCGCAAACGAGAGAAGCGACACAATGCCGAAACGCCCCAAGAATTGCTGCGGAAGCGAAATGCCCCCAAGTTCTTCTTCGATGCGGCGCGAGGGAGTGGGTCGGATAGTGACCATGATAAGCAGCGCGCCAATCCACAAAGCAAGCGTTGTGTAAAGCGGAGACATGGCCGAGCCGAAATTCTCGACGTGGAACAACGCATGGCGATCGAGCTCGACGGGCGCCGATATCGCCGTAGCGAGCTCGCTTGCATCGCTGCCGAGCACTTCGCGGAGCAACTCGGTATCGCCATTTGCAAGCGCATCCTTCATATTCGTCGACAAGTCATCGAGCTTCTTGGCCGATTCGTCGAGTTCGTCAGCGGAGCTGTCGAGTTTCGACTTCGCATCGCCAAGCTTTTCGGAAACCGCGCCGGCCGAACCCGTAAGCGCGCCCGCTGCATCATCGAGCTTGGAAGCACTCGACGAAAGCAGCGACGTCGCGTCGGTCACCGAGCTCACGAGGTCGTCGAGATGCGGCTTCACGTCGTTGTTGTACTGGTTTTTAGCGTCTTGCACTTGCTGTTTTGCCTCGGCGATTTGCGCATCGATGTCGTTGCGCGCAACCTCGGCGCCAGAAATGCCATATTCCAAATCGCCCGCCGTGGTGCCGAGCTGGCGAGAGAGGCGCTCCATGGTCGTGCTCACGGCACGCAGAGTGCTTGCCATTTGAGTAAGCTCAACAGAGCTGCCATCGGGCATTCCTTTGGCGAGCGCGTCGAGGGAATCGGCCAGCTTGGCGTAGTTCGCCGCCTGATCGGCCAGGCCATCGGCATTCGTGATGAGCGACTGCGAGACGGTTTCGCGGCCATCGTGCGCCGTCGCGAACGCGTCGTCTACCGCAGCCGACACGCCGTCGAAGCTCGCTACGCTCGCATCAATCGCGCTGGCGAGCGAATCGGTTGAGGCATCCATGGCATCGGCGATCGTCGTGGCCGACGCCTTCGCATCGCCCACCTGGCCGGCGACTTCTTCTGCTGAACCCTTCGCCGAAGACAGAAGGCTCGCAGAACTCGTAATAAGGTCTTGCGACGACGTAAGCACCGTGGAATACGTGCGCAGCACCGAAGAAGCCTTGGCCATCTGAGTCGAAAGCGACCCCACATGGTTGGCCAACTCGCCGATATGGCCATCGACGTCGGCATTGTCGGCGTAGGTCACAAGCCCCTGCGCCAAGCTCAGAGCCGTGTCGGAAAGCGTTTTTGCGAACGCCTGGTTCACCTGCACCGAAATGGCATCGGCGCCTTGGTCGGTCACCTTTGGCGAAATGGCGTTCTTCTTCTCGTTGGAGTAATAGATGATTTTCGCGTGCTTGGCATCATCGGAATAAAACGTCATCATGTCGCGGCTGAATCTTTCGGGGATCACCACCGCCGCATAATACTTGCCCGACTTGGCGCCATCGATGGCGTCTTCCTTATCGGTGAATACCCACTTGATTTGATTGTTTGCCCGAAGCGCCGAAATCACTTGCTCGCCAACGTTGATTTTCACGGGGACGAGATCGCTTTCATAGCCCTCGTCAACACTCGCCACGGCGATTTTCAGGTTGCCCGTATTGCCGAAAACGTCCCACGCAGCAATCATGTTGTACCACGAAAAAATCGACGGCAAAGCAATGAGGCCCAGCACGATGATGCCCGTAACCACGTTCGAGCGCAGGCGCTTCAAATCGCCCACAAACAGCTGCCAAATCTTCTTCATCGTACATCGCCCCCTTTCACGCCGCGCGTGCCTTCGGGCGCATCGTCACCCATATCGAAATCGTCGGCCGGCTCATTGAAGCCGTCAACTGGTTCGTCGTATTCGCTTTCCGCGGCACCAAAGGCGCTCGCAAATGTGTTCGAGGAATCTGCAATCGGCGCTTGCCCGTCTTCCGCACCGCGATTGCCTTCAGCAGACACAGGCGCATGCTTGACGGGTTCTTCCCCCACATATTCAGGCGCAACCTCGATCGAAGAGAAGTCGTCGCACGCAAGCGAGCGAGTCGACGAAGCCACATCCATCAACGCGTCCGAAGAGCCGCTTTCACCATTCGCATTAAGAATAGGCTCTGGCACCGGCTCTGCGGCTGGAACGACAGGTACGCGCACATGCGCGCTTTCAGGGCCCACGGCAACCGATGAAGCGTAGCCGACGGCAGGCTCGCCGCCCTGAATGCAAGGATCGTGTTCGAGGCTGTTGCGCGCGGCGAACAGCGTGCGCAGCTCTTCATCGCTCATTGCGTTCAGCGCGATCTGGCGCTCGAGGCTATCTTTCATGTGCTCAACAATAATGAGGAACGCGACGACGGCAATAAGCCACAACAGCCACACCGTGAGCACCACGACCTTCTTGCCCGGGCTCCACAAAGCCATCGAGGCCGTGAACAAAACAGGAACGACCACGCCCAGCGCATATGCGCCATGCTTCAATTTCGGATAGAGCCTCATGAATCGCGTGGAATGCTCCAGCAGGTAGGCGCGGAATTCTTCGTGGTTGCTCATGGCGCGCACAATTTGAGCCGTCCTATAACGACGTTCGGGCAATTGCACTTCTTCGCAGTTCACGATATCGCTTTCTGCGAGTTGCTTGGCGAACATGCGATTGAGGTTCGTGAGGAAGGGGCGCGCAAATGTGCCGATGAGCAGGAAAACTGCGAAGAACAACGCAAGCACGCCCATGAAGCCAAGCCACATATTTCCGTAGAAACCGCAGATGCATTCACGCATGGCGTTGATGCCATACGTGAACGGGAAGATCGGATACACCGTCTGGAAGAAGCTCGTAGTAAGCTCGACCGGGTACAAACCCGTCGCACCCGGGATTTGCACAAACACCAAAATGACGCACAGGCCCTTGCCCACATGCTGCAGCGTGGTGGAAAGCGTGTATTGAATCGCCAGGTACGTAAGCGAGCATGCGACCGCTGTCATATAGAGCGCGGCGACGTTTTCGGCTTGCACGCCGAGGAACAGGCAGCCTGTCACGCACACGATGGCCTGCAGCGAAACCATGATGGCGAACAGAATGCCGCGACCCAAGAAACGCTGTGCGATGGTGAGGTTGCGAATCTCTTCATCGTCAACCTCAATATGCATAATGACCATGAGCATGAACACGCCAATCCACAGCGTGAGGTTGATGAACAGCGGCGACATGGCTGAGCCATAGGCGTTGAGCGGATAGAGCTGCTCGGTTTCAAGCTGCGTGGGCGACTGCATGAAGTCGGCGATTTTGTTCACGTCGAGCGTGCCATCTTCGCCGAACAGCTTCGCGAGAGCGCCCGACGTGCCCAGCGCCACCACGTCGGTCCGCACGGTGTCGATATCGCCCTGCACGTCGGCAAGCAGCGCGTCGGTTTGGCCCAGAGCATCAACCGTTGTGTTAAGCGTTGAGATGAGCTGGTCGAGCACGAGCGACGTTTGATCGATGAGCGACGTCTGACGGGCGACGGTGCCCGAAAGCGAACCCGCGGTGCTCGCAAGGCCCGAGAGGCCCTGGCTTACAGCGGGGATGGTGTTTTTCGACAGGTCGTCGTTGTATGCGCGACCGTTGTCGACCGACTTCTGCACCGCATCATTCACGGTGCTCGACGCATTGGCAATGGAGCCGGCCGCGCTCGAGGCGCTCGCCGCGAGGGCATTCATCGATTTGAGGTTCGCTTCGGCATTGGCGTTGCTCTGCGACAGCGTGGCGATGGCCGCGTTAACGGCATCGCGCTGGTCTTGGGTAAGATGAGCGTCATCGGCCACGGCTTGCAAATAGGAAATGATTTCCTTGTTGCCATCGATGACGTTCTGGGCAACGCTCGTCGCGTATTCCACATCGCCCTGCGCCGCCTGAATTCCCGTTGCGGCATCGCCCACCGCGGCATTCGCCCTCGTGGAAGCCGCAGAAACGGTCGAAAGGCCGCCGCTTATGGCGGTCGACATATTGCCCGAGAAGCTCACGATTTCGGTATTCAGTGTTGCGGCAAGAGCCGAAGCCTCGGAAAGCGCCAGCGCCATATCGCCGATTTCACGGCGGGCGTCGGAAAGCGATGCTTTCGCGCTGTTCGCCTGGGCAATGGCGTCGCTTGAGGCAGTCGAAAGACCGCTCACGCTCTCACGCGCATCGGATAGGTTTGCGTCAACTTTGTCGATTTGGGCCGAGACTTTCGCCTTCGACGCGTCGAACGACTCCTGCGATTCGGCGATTTTGTCGTTGAGCGTTTCGGCGACAACCGACGATACAGTGGAAACGAACGTATCATTAATCGTGTTGTCGAGGGTCGAAGCGCCCGTGTCGGTGATTTTCGGCGCCACGGGGTTGAGCTTTTCGTTCACATAGTATTCCAGCTGAGGCCGCTGGAACTCGCCTGTAAGCAGCGTGGTCATATCTTCGCTGAAATCGCTAGGAATAACGAACGCCGCATATGCCTCGCCCGACGAGATTTTCGCCATGGCGTCGTCATAATCGGTGAATTCCCAATTCAGCTGCGTATTTTCGTGCAGCTGATCCATGATTTGGTCGCCCAGCTGCAAATCGCCAAGCAAGTCGTTGTGCGCGCCCTCATCTTCATTCACGACGCACACCTTCAGCGCACCGGTGTTGTTGTACGGATTCCAGAAACCCACCACGTTGAACCAGGTGTACAACGACGGCAAAATAATGAGCACGAGAATAACGACCCAGCTTGCCGGGGCTTTCGCGATTCGTTTCAAATCGCGCATAAGCACGCGTAATACGTTGTGCACGCGCATCTCCTTTAAATCATTCAGTCGGTCTATGACGATCGCGTGGCGCTTTTGCACGCGACGCTCGCCCACATTCCGCGACAAGCCGCGAAACCCCAATTTTCAATCTGTCGATTCTATCGAAGCGCCATGTTAGGGCTTCGATAGACAGGCGTTGTTACACGTTTGTTGCTTAACTGAATTATTTTACGATGCACGGAAAAACAAAGCGAGGGAATCGCCCAAGATTCCCTCGATGATTCATGGAGATAGGAACGCTACGCAGCCGGCGCTATTCAGGCAGGCCTTCGATTGCCGCCACTACGACATCGACTTCATCATCGGTCGTGCTCCAACTCGTGCAGAAGCGAACCATGTTGCGGTTGTCGGCCTCTTTGCCCTCGAATTCAACAATGCATGCCTCACTAAGCGATGTGAGCTGAGCATCGGAGATAAGGGCGAACTGCTGATTCGTGGGGCTGTCGGGCTCGGCCAACAAACCGCGCTTGGCGAGCGCCGCCTTGATGCGCATGGCTTGGGCCACTGCGACTTTACCGATTTCAAAATAACGGCCGCCTTCGAAAAGCTTCGTGAACTGCAGACCCAAAAGCCAGCCCTTAGCGAGCATCGTGCCCGCCTGCTTCATGGAATTGCGAAAATACGGCTGGAGCGCCGGGTTCACCACAACCATGGCCTCTCCAAACAGTGCGCCGCATTTCGTGCCACCAATATAGAAAGCATCGGAAAGTCTCGCGATGTCGGGCAGCGCCACGTCGTTGCCCAACGCGGCGAGGCCATAGGCCAAGCGAGCACCATCGACGAACAGGTACATGCCGAATTCGTCGCATACCGCCCGAAGCGCTTCGAGTTCTGCGAGCGAATAGACCGTGCCCGATTCAGAGGGGAACGAGATGTACGCCATGCGCGGCACCGTGACATGCTCGGACACGGGGCTTTCCGCATAGCCCTGGGCAACGGCGCGCAAATCGGAAGCGGCGAGCTTGCCGTCGCGCGCGGGAACCGTTTCGCATTTGTGGCCGATATGCTCGGTTGCGCCCGTCTCGTGAACATTGATATGCCCGCAATCGGCGCACACGACGCTCTCCCACGGGCGAAGCGCATGTGCGATGAACGCGACGTTGGCCTGCGTTCCGCCTACGATGTAGTGCACCGTGGCATCGGGGCATGCAGCCGCCTCCTTGATGAGCGAGCCAGCCCGCTCGCACCATTCGTCGAGCTCGTAGCCCGCATACGCTTCCGAATTCGTCGTCTGCAGCGCCTCGAGAATTTCGGGTATCGCGCCATGGCAGTAGTCGTTATTCAGTCGAATCATGAATGCACGTCCTTTCTTCAAACGCTGCCATCATATAAGAAAGCGGCGCTGGCGGGAAACCTCGCATGCTCTCCCTCGCCCACAGCGTCCTTTGCTGCTATGCGGGACAACGTGACGGAACGAAGCGCTACGCGCCGAAGTCGAAAGCGGCAATTGCAGCTCGCCGGTCGCCGGCGCGTCACGAGGCGAGCCACGGCCCTTGGAACGACTTGTATCTTGAAGTGGATCGCGGTTCGCAAGACGCTCTCGAGATTCGAGGCAGCACCGCCGACGGCTGTCGAATGATTGTTCGACACCGATAGCGGGGCCTCCGCGTCACAAACCGCCCGTCAGATGCCCCGAGTGACATTACGTTCCACCTATCAGGCACCCTCATCAATACCCGATCGGCCCCTAAATTCCGACCGCCACTAGAACAGCGATCCGATAAAGTCAGTCGCCTTTTCCGCAGCGGTCTCGCCCGCCGATTTCACCGCCTCGCCCGCGGCATCGAGCACGCCTCCGGCCGTTTCGGTCGCCCCGTTTTCCAAAGCGCCCGACACGGCGCCGGCCACGCCCGAGCCCGAGTCATGCATCAAATGGGCCGTAAGCGCCCCGTCTTCCACCGCGATGGATTCAACCGTCCAATTCGAGGCATCCCACACATCTTTGCCGTCGTCGGTCAGCACCACGATGGAGCCCACATCGGCGCCGCGCACCTCGAGGATTTTCTTCGCATTAGACCACTTCTCGCCCGCCAAATCGGACGTATCGACCGTGAGCGTCGCAGCATTCTGCTGCACGCCTGGCGTTTTGAAAGATGACTCGCCCGATTCCGCCTCGCTGCGCTGCGCCTGGGTGACGCCTCCGCCGGGCGTTACGGCCGAGCCCGCCGTGTCGCTCGTATGGAAGAGCACAAACGCACACGCAGCCAACGCCACCACGGCGCCAATGAAAATCACGGCAAGGGGTTGCTTTTTCTTCATACGGGAACTTTCCGAATAGCGCGTCGCGACAGGAGCGGTTGAACCCGGGGCGCACGACTGCTGCGGGAATGTGGCTGGATCCGGCGTGCTTGGCTCGAAGGGGTCGCGCACATATCCACCGCCGGCTGCGGGCTGGGCACTCATGCGCGCCGTTTTCTCGGCCTGCGCAACGGGATGCGAAGCGATCGTCGGCTGCGAGGAAAACGACTGGTCGGGGGAATGCGAAACAACCTGACGCACGGGGATGGCACGCGTCGCCTCAAGCGACGCATCGGCCGAGCGCATCGAGGATTGGGCGCTTGCGCTCCCGCTTCCAACACCGTTCGCCACGCGCTCCGTCGGCTGTTCGTTCATTGAATTCATCTATCTCCCCAGAATACGGTCAAGCAGTTTGATTTTGCCCATCCTAGCAGCGCACGTTCCGCCGCTGCTCCGTTGAAATCGACCCGTTATCCTCCCTTCACGCCTTCCCCACACCAAATTGCCACTTGCGCTGTAGCATTCCAAGAAAAGCAATCGAAAGGGGTGCCCCATGGGTCTTTTGGATGGAAAGGTCGCCATTATCACCGGCGGCGGCAAGGGAATCGGTTTCGGCATTGCGAGCGCGTTCGCTGAACAGGGTGCAAGCCTGTTTATTACCGGCCGCACCGAGGGGCGTCTGGCCGAAGCGGCTGAAAAGCTTAAGGGCGAATACGGCGCCGATATCGCCTACACCGTTGCCGAGGGCTCCGACGAGGCGCAGGTCGAGGAGGCTGTCGCAAAGTGCGTCGAGCATTTTGGCAAACTTGACGTTATGGTGAACAACGCTCAGGCCTCTAAGAGCGGCACCAACCTTATCGATCACACGAAAGAAGATTTCGACCTGGCCATCAATACGGGCCTGTACGGAGCCTTCTTCTATATGAAGCACGCCTTCCCCGAGCTCAAAAAGACGAAGGGTTGCGTCATCAACCTGGCGAGCGGCGCCGGCCTGTTCGGCAAGCCCGGCCAGTCAAGCTACGCCGCGGCAAAGGAAGGCATTCGCGGCATGACGCGCGTCGCCGCCACCGAGTGGGGTCCCGACGGCGTGCGCGCGAATTGCATTTGCCCGCTGGCGATGACCGAGCAGCTCGCAGCATGGAAGGAAGCCTACCCCGACACGTTCGCCGCCACCATCAAGGGCATTCCGCTGGGACGTTTCGGCGACCCGAAAACCGACATCGGCGGCGTGGCCGTATTCCTCGCGAGCGATTTGTCGGCCTACGTTTCCGGCGAAACCATCACCGTCCAAGGCGGCAGCGGCCTGCGTCCGTAGGCTTGGCCGAAGGCACGGTGCGCAGCGGCAGCCGCGCTCAAGATGACAGAGGCGCACGATCGATCACCTCGCCCGCATGCGCAACAGGCAACGCGCCCAAGCCCTACCACTCAAGCAGATATGCGCCCCGAATCTCAGAGGCGCAAGCGTTCATCATTCATCAAGGCGAAGCTTATGTTTCGCCTTTCTTTTTTCTCTTTTAGAAAACCAAGCTGCGCGCGAATGCGGCTGCCAGGGAACGTCTCGAGTCTCAAACCGCACGAGATGAGGCCCCAAAACGAGACCATGGAACGACACGCAGGCAAAGGCCCACGGGACGAAGCCCTCGGTGGAACCCCAAGACGAAATGTTCAAAAGTGTTCAAAACTGACGTCGAATGTGGCATTTTTTCCGCACCTCAGCTGCCAAACCGGCATCGCCTTCGTTGCAGCTCAACATAACCCCAGGTAGATTCCTTAAGGAGATACGCACGCTTTCTTCTCCACCTAAAGAACACCACATTCGAGGCCCATTTTGAACAACCCAGGAGCCTGCGAGGAAAACGCCGCAGCAAAAAAGGCGAGAGTGGCAAGATGCGCCGCACAACAGTGGCTCGAATAGGCGCAGCACGAACGATCCTAACCCCTACGGCGGCAGCGCGCGCAGCAACGACGCAAACAGCAACGACGCAAACAGCAACGACCAACAGTGAGAACGACTGCAACCATGCGAACAATATCTGTGCGAGCAGCCACGGCATGAGCAGCAAAGCGCCGCCGAGAACAAGGAGCTCGTTAGGCTATCGCCGCCGCAAGCAAAAGCAACGCAGCGAGAAACGCGCAGTTCAATCCTGTGAATAAGCGGAAGTAGTAAGTCTTGAGTTCGGGATATGCCACGGCGAGCTGCTTATACGAAATGAGGCTCGCCATAGAAGCGATAAGCGTTCCCAAGCCGCCGATATTCACGCCCACGAGCAGCGCCGGCCAATCGGTCGTGAAACCCGAGACAAGAATCGCAGCCGGAACGTTCGAAATAATCTGACTTGCAACAGCGCCCACGAGCAAGGCACGCCCATCGACCAGCGCGGCCACTGCTTCGCGCACCACCTCAATGCGCGCGACGTTACCCACAAACACAAAGAACGCGACGAACGTGAACAGCAACGCATAGTCGACATGACGAAGCGCGCGCATGTCGAAAGCGAGCGCGAGAGCGATCGCCGCCACAACGACCAGCCATACCGGCGCGATGCGCGCCACGCACAGCAGGCACATCGCAAAAAGCGCAATCCACGGCAGCACATCGCGCAGCGCGAACGACTCTTGCGGCGCCTTCGGATTTACGTCCGCCATCTGTGACGGAATATGCTTGAAACGTTTGCGATCACGCAATTCGGCAATGCCGATAGCCGCCGCAAGCAATACGAATGCCGCGGCAGAATACGGAGCCATGATGCCCACGAGCTCCACCGCGCTCATGCCGGATACGCTTAAGAGATAGATGTTCTGCGGGTTGCCGATGGGCGTGAGCATGCTGCCCACGTTCGCAGCGACGGTCATACATGCTATGGCGAACGCAAGTCGGCGCACGAGGCCCGCCTCGCGCAAGGCGGCAAGGGCGAGCGGCACGAAGGCCACAAGCGCCACGTCGTTGGTGACCACCATGCTCACAAAAAACGTAAGCCCCACGAGCGCCGCGATAAGCACACCGCCGCTTTTGCAAGCGCGAACCAACGCGCGACACGCCCGCGCCAGCACGCCCGCGCGCGCCAGGCCCGATGTAGCGACCATAAGGGAAAACAGCAGGCCAATCGTGCGCCAGTCAATATAGTCGGCATAGCCCGCATCGGGCGGAACCGCTACGCACGACGCCGCTGCGAGCACGCACGCGATTGCCAGCACGGCATCGCGTCGGAAGAAGTCGCGCGCACGCCATGCCGCATCCCTAAGACTTCTCATGCGCGCCTTTCCCTCTTCTTCCCAATAATCAACGCTCTGAGCCTAGCAAAAACCGCGCATCGTGCCAAATGAGACAAGCCCCCTCCACCCAATCGCCCAGAGCAACCCACATCCATTTTGTCGCGCCAATCGAAGGCAGACGAACGCGCTCGCCCGCGCGAGCAGCCAAAACCGCCGGCTCAAGACAACCGCATGCCGCAATCGTTGCGGCAAGAAAGCCAACGATGTAACCGAAGCACCGAAAAACGCACATGCCATCATCGTTCATACCGAGACCCCCATCGCAAAAAACACCGCCGTCGCGCCTATGTTGATCTTCCCCGCCGCAGCTCGCCTTCTTCCGGGTATGGCGCCACACGAAGCGAACTGCTTGTTATTCCTGATTTTCATGTTTATTATGTTTTGCATGATGTTTTGGAATTCTACAAAGGATAAACCCATGTACGACATCCAGCACCTTGAGGCATTTTGCCTCGTCGCAGACGAGCTCAGCTTCACAAAAGCTGCTGCCCGAATGGGCTATTCCCAATCGGCCGTCAGCAAAATCATCATCGATTTAGAGCGCGAATGCGGCGCCACCTTATTTGAGAGGTCTCGTTCAGGCGTTCAGATTACCGCCGAAGGCCAAGTCTTGCTTCCAGCGGCACACGAGGTGGTCGCCGCGCAACAATCATTTGAGACGCGCGTGGCTGAGATCCACAACCTCGATTCGGGTCTCATTCGAATAGGAACCATCTCGAGCATCGCAACCCATTGGCTGCCGAAAATCATCGCGGCATTTCAGGCCGACTACCCCGGCATTCGCTACGAATTGTTCCTAGGCGATTACGAAGAACTCGAAGGCGCACTGGCAAGCGGGCGCATCGACTGCGCATTCTCCCGATTGCCGGCCCGCTATCCCTTAAACGAAACGCCCCTTGAGCAAGACGAGCTGCGCGCCGTGCTTCCCGCCGACCATGAACTTGCAAAGTTGGAAGAAATACCCGTCGAAGCATTTGCCGACGAGGCGTTCATCCAGCTTAAGCGCGACGAAAACGACGAAGTCGCTGAAATTTTCGCAGGGCTCGAACACATGCCGAACGCAAGTTTCACCACTTGGGACGATTATGCCGTAATGTCCATGGTCGAAAATGGCCTCGCCGTAAGCATTCTTCCGAGCCTTGTTTTACGGCGCGTGCCCTATCGCATCGCCACGCGCCCCCTCGCCCCTCGGGCTTTTCGAACGCTTGGCTTCCTGACGCGCAAAACGAGTTCACCGTCGCTCGCCGTAGAACGATTCAGGGAATACCTCGATTGCCGCAACGATGCCTAGAGCGAGAACGGCCCCGCCGAAAACGACGGAGCCACGCAGGAATGAAGAGAAGCGAGGACGAGATATAGGCGCGTCTTAAGCAGGGCTGCCTTGACCCTCGGGGCGATTGCCCTTCGCGGGGCCGCCGCCCAGGCCGCCCGTGGCGATGCCGCTCGTGCTCGCCGTGGATGCCGTCGCCATAGTTGCGGCGCCATCCACCGACGCCGTTATCGTATCGCCATCGGAAACGCCCGCGCCGCTCACGAGCGCACAACCGAAGGCCTTGGTCGCCGTAAGCGTCGCAATCACATTGCCGTCCGCATCGGTCGCTTCAATCACGCTGCCAGCCGAACCGCTCGCCTGTACGAGAGCAAACGCCTGCGTACCGCTCGTGAAGCTTTGCGCCATGCCCACAGCGCCCGCCATGAGCACTGTACCGCCAGAAATCGTCGCTTCACCGTCGTAATCGAACGCGCCATCGCCATCGCTCGAGGGACCATTCACCAGAAGCGTTCCGCCGGTAATTTCGACATTGCCGTTGGAATCGACGCCATCGCCCTGGGAATCAAGCGCAACCGTACCACCATTAATCTGGATGAGACAATTCGAATCGCTTGCACCAGGTGCGCCACCCTGCCCGCCAGGGGCTTGACCACCGCGCTCCATGCGACCTTGGGCATCGGGGGCTTGACCAAGGTCGCTCGAAGCCTCACCCGCCTGACCACCCTGAGCGCCATCGTCGCTCGGAAGCTCGGGCGAGGTCGCACCGTCTTGTTGCCCTGCGCCCTGCGGCGCCGTATTCTGCTGCCCATTCGAATCGGCATTGGCACTCGACGCATCAGGCACACCGATCGAGCCATCGAGCTGGGCTGCATTCGCGCCCGGCTCGCCCGACGGAGCGATCGTCGACGTATCCGCATCGGACGATTCGGAATCGTCGCTCAAGTCGGCAGCAGAAGCGTTCATGGCGTCATCGAGCGCGCAAATATTAGTGTCGCCGCCATTGACGACGACCTGTTCGGCCTCATAGCCCTCGTTGCACGCTTCGGCAACGAACGACCCATCGTTCACCTCAAGCTTCGTCTCGCAATGAAATGCGTCATCACCACTGCGCACTGAAGTCAATCCGCCGTTGAGCGCGCCTTCCAAATCGGAATGCAACGCATCGTCAGCGGCATCGATTTCAATCGACCCGCCAGCTATGCAGAGGTACGTCTTCGCCTGAATGCCGTCGTCTTCGGCATCGATCGAAAGAGACCCGCCGCGCACATGCACGAAGCCCTTTTCGGGATTGGTCGATTTGCTCGATTTCACGCCATCGGCACCCGAGTCAATCGAAATATCTCCCGCGCCAATTTTCACGGAATCCTTGCCGTTGAGGCCATCCTCGACGGCACTCACGTTGATTGATCCACCATAGACAACCAGGTCGTCTTTCGAGAATACCCCATGGCGATAATTACCTGAAACATCAAGCGAGCCCGAACCATTAATCGTCAAATCGCATGTCGCGTATATGCACGCATTCGCATTTTCGCTGTGAATACGCTTCCATCGGATAGGCTGTTTTGCGTTCCTTCCGCCAGCGTGATAAAGCATTTATCTGCCGACTGAATATCAATTGCAGGCCCACTGGAAGACGCTATCTTTACACTGTTAAGAACAATCTGAACCTTATCGTTTTCGCTGGTAGTTACCGTAATTGATCCATCAGTCAAATTTCCTGACACAATATAGGTTCCCGCAGTGGAAATCGTTACCGTAGAGCCCTCCGCCGCAGCGCCCGACCCCGATACGCTCGCTGAATCTCCCGAGAGCGTTATCTTGGTTGCAGACGATTCATCAAAGGAAGCATCCATATCACGATTGGAATATTCAAGATTGAGGGCGGAGACATCAAACGCAGCAGCAACCTCTTCAAAACTCGCGTATTCAACGCCCTTCTCAGACGCGTTTTCCTCAAGAACTTCCGCAGTCGATGCGATTGAAGGTTCGCCGGCATCGGTCGCCGAACAGCCCGCCACAGAAAAAAGCAGTACCGCAGCGGCGCAACCCGCAAGCAGCAATCCGGCCCCGCGCAGCATGCCTACAAAATCGGTGCGGTCGGAGCCCTCTTCACATCGAGGATCGATCGTTTTCCTTGTCATTACAAGACCTCTTTCGCCATAGGCGCGCGGCCAAGCGTGATTTTCAGATTGCCGTTCATCGTGCGCATTTCGTCGATCATACGCTTCTCAAGACCGGGTTCACGCATGCGAATTTCATACTCGAGTTGATACAGACTGCCCATGTTCGTCGTGCGAATCTCAACAAGCTCATGGCTTTCTGTGAAACGCCCAAGAACGTCATCGAACATGCCGTCGAATTCGAGGTCTTCAGGAACCGAAACGCACAGGCGTTTGCCCGGCTCGGCGGGTTTGCCGAAAGGCGTGCACACGTACACGACATTCACGATGGCCACAATGATGGTGAACAGAACCGCGAGTCCAATAAATCCCATGCCGGTCGCTAGACCAATGGCCATCGCCAAAAACACGCTCCCGATGTCTTTCGCGGATCCAGGAATGCTGCGGAAGCGGACGAGATTGAACACGCCCATAACTGCGATGCCAGCGCCCAGATTGCCGTTTACAAGGGTGATGACCATTTGCACGATGAGGGGCAAAAGCGCAAGCGTGACCACAAAGTTCTTCGAATAGTTGTGCCGGAACATGTAAATGGTCGCACATGCCGCGCCGAGCACAATCGATGCCGCGCAGCACATCAAAAACTCGGGCGTCGAAACGCTCGCCATGGCGGAATCAGCCGTTCCGAACAACGACGTAGATACAAGGTCGAACATGAGAAAACTCCTCTAGAAGAAACGGGATGAGCAAAGACTTATGCGCCAATAACGATATTGGAAAGCTGCGAAGCCAACGAATTCGCGACGGCAGTGTCAGCCGCATGCGTAGACGAGCTTAATTCGAGCAATTGGCCGTCCTGGGGCCAGTCCCGGGAACGTTCCTGTTCGCCGCGCATAGCCTCATCGAATGCAACTTGCTCGCGATAGGCCTTTGGAGCAGCCTTGCCCTCGCACGCCAAATACGCTTCGCCGTATTTAGAAAACGATGTCGGATAGGCCCCACAATCGTCGAGCGCGCGCACGAGCCACAAGGGATAGGCGCCCGGGACCTTTACTTCCATAATTGCCTCGCCCGCAGCGAGCAAAGGCACCGAAGCACGCTTTCCTTCTGGTGCGAACAAATCGCGATACCGAATGCGTTCGTCGAATGTAATGCGCACGCCCTCCGCTTCGGCCCCACGCGCATCCAGCAGAGGCGCCCAAGCCACGCGTTCAACCAGAATGGCCATCGAAGGAAGCACAGGACCGTTGCGACGGACGCATGCCGCAATCTCTTCCGCGATTTGCAGATTTTTCGTCGAGCGCGAATCCGCTTCGAATGCCTCGTCGGCCAGCGGATGACGAGAAATCGCTCTCTCATAGGACACGCCCACCATGAGCAACTGTGCCGCCGGCTCGCTTGCCGCAATGCGGCGTTTATACACAATGCCCTCATGCTTCTTTTTCAGTTCGACAAACACCGGAGCGCTGGCATTGCACGGACCATACGTGCGCAAGCGAAGCTTTTCTTTATAGAGGGGCTTTTCGAGCGACCGAGAAATCATGTCACGATTCGGCGTGTCGTAATACACGCTCGTAATGGACGTTTGCCCATATTCATCAGGCGCCATATGCGCGCTCAGAGCCTGCTTTATCGCGCGAACCTGCATGGTGCTTAGACGGTACTTCACTTCCTTGCGTTCAAACGTCCCCGTAAACTCAGCCATAGCTGCTCCAATCTCGTAAAATCGAGGCGAATTCGATGGCGTCATGCTAAAACGCATGCCTGAAAGGGCGCTGAAAAGCCGCGAGAGCTTTCAGGTTTCTTTCAGCGCCGCAGGTAAAATAAGGATTGCTGAAAAAGCACTTCGGTTTCGGAGGCTGGCGGGCTTTCCCGAAACCTTCTGCAAGCAAGCTGACTTTATTCAATGCATGCAGAACAAGGCGCATAGCGAGCATGGCGAACGGTAGCCGCAGCGCGATTTCGGGAAAGCCCGCCAGCCTCCGAAACCCTCAGCGCGCTCCATTGAAGAAAAATGCGTCGTGCCAAACGCGTCCGAGAGCGACCTCACGCAGGGCACGACTCCGAGATTAAGAAAAGGCATCGACTATGAACCTGCTTATCGTTGAAGACGACGTGCGACTAGCAAGCGCACTCGCCCATATCCTAGAAGAGGCCGGCCACGCGGTTGACACGGCGAACGACGGCGAAACTGGCTACGCCTACGCGTCTCAGGGAAAATACGACGTCGCGATTCTCGACGTGATGCTGCCCAAGAAAAACGGGTTCGACATCGTCTCTGACCTGCGCCGCACGGGAATCGCCACCCCGGTGCTCATGCTCACTGCACGCGATGCGGTGCCCGACAAAATCCGCGGGCTCGATTCAGGCGCCGACGACTACATGACCAAGCCGTTCTCGCCCGCAGAGTTCATGGCTCACCTACGCGCGCTCACCCGCCGCCAAGGCGAGGTTGAATTCGAGACCCTTCGCGCATTCAACCTGACCCTCGATTTGACCGAACGCGAATTCACGTCCGAATCATCCTCCATCCACCTTTCCGCAAAAGAATTCGCGCTCGCCCGGGTACTCATGTCGAATGCCGGCAAAACCGTGCCGAAAGCGACCATCGTCGATCGCGTATGGGGCACCACGGGCGTTACCGAGGATAACAACGTCGAAGCGTACGTTTCGTTCTTGCGCAAGAAGTTGCGATTCCTCGAAGCCAACGCGCACATAGAGACAATTCGTGGCGTGGGCTACCGCCTAGCGGAGGGCCGCGATGCGTAAAGGCACGAAAGGCAGCCCCGTGCTCTTCAAGTTGCGAAAGAAATTCATTGCGCTGAATATGGTGTGCGTTATGGCCGTAATCGCGGTCTCATTCACCGCGATTTGCATTTTCGACTGGAAGCAGGACGTCGCAGAAGTTCAGCAAGCCATCGCCAATTCCCTCGACAACGCAATTGATCAGCACGAGCGCAGGGAAATGCACAACGACAGGCCGCCCAGGCACGAATTTGGCGAAAACTGGGCAAGCACGAGCAACGCCAACGAACAGAACAGCGAGAGCGAACCGCAGAATGGGTCAGATGCCGGCGATGACAACGATGCCTCGTCGAACGATGATGCCACCAGCTATGACGGAGCCCAAAGCGGAGCCCTCGCCCCCAAAATCGGCGGAGGCCAGGGCCAAACGATTCCCGTTGCAGTATATGCGCTGAACGCCGAAGGCAGCGCGATGAATGCCTCGCCCGCCGGCACCGCCAACATCAATGACGAGGTACTCGAAACCGCGCTCTCGCGCCTTACCCCCGCAGAAGACGGCACGGGTTCTTTCTCTGACTTGGGGCTCTTCTTCGAAAAGCGAACGATCGGCGACACCACGTATCTCGCGTTCGCCGATGCCAATTCAGCCGCTGGCTGGAAGTCGCTCGCGCTCACCCTCGTTGGCGCGGCAATCGCCGCACTCGCCGCGTTTTTCGTGATATCGCTGTTCTTCTCGCGCTGGGCACTGCGCCCCGTCGAGCAAACGTGGCGATCTCAGCGCCAATTCATCGCCGATGCCTCGCACGAGTTGAAAACCCCGCTTACCGTGATTTTGGCCGACGCCTCCATCGCGCTTGAGCACCCCGAGCGCACCGTCGAAAGCCAACGCCAGTGGATCGAGGGCATTCAGATCGAGGGGCAGCGCATGCAGGGCCTTGTTGAAGACATGCTCGCCCTTGCTAAGCACGACACCGCCGAAGTCGACGCGCAAGCAACCATGGGCAAACAGCAAGAAAAGCTCGATGTAGCCGACATGGCCCAGCGCGCGGTACTTCAATTCGAAGCCGTCGCCTTTGAGCGCGGTGTGGAAATCGATGTGGCGGAAAGCTCCTCGGCCCCCGTGTTCATTGGCGGCGTACGAGGCGACATCGAACGGGTGCTCGGCATTCTCATTGACAATGCGTGCAAGTACGCCGAAGCAGATGGGCGCGTCGTCGTGAGCGCGAAACGCGAAGGCAAACACGCCATCGTCCGCGTAAACAACACCGGCACGCCCATTCCCGCTTCTGACCTGCCTCATATTTTCGACCGCTTCTGGCGCGCCGACGAAGCGCGCACAAGCGGAGCCGGAGGCTACGGTCTGGGCCTTTCCATTGCACGCAACATCGTCGAAGAGCACGGCGGCACGCTTTCCGCGCAAAGCTCCGCCGAGCGAGGAACCACGTTCACCGCGAAATTCCCGATTAAGAAAGATTAGGGCTCGAAAAGCGATACGGCGCCGACCGGTCAAGCAATCCATCCACAATGAAAAAGAGGCCCGCTTCCCTAGTTTTCAGAGAAGCGGGCCTCAAACGCTTTCGAAGTACGGGAACGCCGCTTTTCAGATACGAAATGGGTCGTTTTTTCTTCATGCCCCGCTAACGGCGAGGACGTTTTGAGCCATTGCCGGCGTTGGGGCGATGCGCGCCAACATGCTCCCCGCGGCCATTCGACAGGCCACCTTTACCGCCGCGCTTCGTCGCGCCTGTTTTGGAACCACGGCTCGACGCCGCGCCCTTGCCGCCATTACCGCCTCGAGCACCATTTCCGCTGATGCCGACTCCATGTGCGCCCTTGACTCCCTTGCCGCCTTTCCCACCCTTGCCGCCGCCAGAGCCACTGTTCTTGCCATCCCCCGGACGCACCAAGCATTTCGGCCCAAAGCCAATCAAATCTTCGCGATGGGCTTTTCGCAGCGCCTCACGCACAAGGTCGCGGTTGGCGGGGTTGCGGTATTGGATAAGCGCGCGCTGCAGCGCCTTCTCGTGCGAGCTTTTCGGCGTATACACCGGCTTCATGGTGCGCGGGTCGACGCCCGTGTAATACATCGCGGTCGACATCGTGGACGGCGTTGGGTAGAAATCTTGCACCTGCTCGGGGTTGAACCCCATATCACGGCAGAATTCGGCCAGCTCAATGGCCTCTTTCAGCGTAGACCCCGGATGCGAGCTCATCAAATACGGAACCACGAACTGCTTCAAGCCGAGCTTGTCGTTTATAGCTTCGAACTTCCTGCAAAACGCCTGGTACACTTCGTTTTTCGGCTTGCCCATCACAGAAAGCACCGCATCGCTCACATGTTCAGGCGCCACACGCAACTGGCCGCTCACGTGATACTGTGAAAGCTCGCGCAAAAACGTGTCGTCAGAATCGGCCATCACGTAATCGAAGCGCACGCCGCTGCGCACGAAGACCTTTTTCACGCCAGGCAGCGCACGCAGGGCGCGCAGCACATCGAGGTAAGGCTTATGGTTCACCTCAAGCTTCTTGCAGGGTTCAGGGAACAGGCATGCCTTGTGCGCGCATGCGCCACGACGCAGCTGCGCTTTGCACGCCGGCGCCGTGAAATTCGCCGTGGGGCCGCCCACGTCGTGGATATACCCTTTGAATTCAGGGTCGCGCGTAAGCTGTTTCGCTTCTTCAACGAGCGACGCCTTGCTTCGCGCCGTCACGATGCGTCCCTGATGGAACGTGAGCGCGCAGAAGCTGCATTCGCCAAAGCATCCGCGATTGCTCGACAGGCTGAACTTCACTTCTTTAATTGCCGGCACACCGCCCGCAGCTTCATAATCGGGGTGATAGTCGCATGCATACGGCAAGGCGTACACCGCATCGAGTTCCTCGGTGGAAAGCGGCTTTTGCGGTGGATTCTGCACCACGAACACATTGTGCGGGTATTCTTCGACCAAACGCTTTCCGCGATAGGGGTCGGAGTTTTCCCACTGCACATTGAAGCTGCACGCATATTCGAGTTTATCGGCCTGGAGCGCCTCGAACGCGGGCAATTCGATGGCATCTTCCACGCATTCGAGCGATCGAGCCTTGTAGGCAGTTCCGTCGACGAACGTAATATCTTCCACGGCAATGCCCGCCGCAAGTGCATCGGCGATTTCGACAATAGCGCGCTCGCCCATGCCATAAATAAGCAAGTCGGCGCCAGAATCGAGCAGAATGGAACGCTTAAGCGAATCGGACCAATAGTCGTAATGCGCCAAGCGACGCAGGCTCGCCTCAATACCGCCCAAAATAATAGGTGTGTGCTTGTGCGTGCGTCGAATGAGGTTGCCGTACACCGCTGTGGCGTGGTTGGGGCGCCTATTGGGCGCACCGCCCGGCGAATAGGCATCTTGGCTGCGTGGAACCTTGTTTACAGTGTAATGATTCACCATGGAATCCATATTGCCCGACGAAACGAGGAAGCCCAAGCGCGGCTCGCCGAACACGTTCACGCTTTCAGGGTCGCGCCAGTCGGGCTGTGCGATAATGCCCACCTTGTAGCCGTGTGCCTCGAGCACACGCGAAATAATCGCCATGCCAAACGACGACTGGTCGACGTATGCATCACCGCACACGTAGGCGAAATCGACGCCATCCCACCCGCGAGCCCGCACGTCGTCCATATTCACGGGAAGAAATGCGCTGCGCGGCGCGTGGTGTACGGAAGGAGCCTTCTGCCGGCCGCCGGCACCATTATGAGGAACGCTCTTCCCGGCGTGTTTCGCATGCGGAGCTGCATGCTTGGCATTCCCTTTGCCGCTCTTGCGAGGTTTTCCTGCGCTCTGACCCTGAGAGCTCTGGGGCTTTCGCGACCCTTGCTCCTTTTCGCGTTCAGCACTTCCCTGTTGGTTTTGGGCAGCATACGACAAACGCGGGCCCTTGTTGGACCCGCGTTTTACACTGCGATGGTTGTTCTGCCCCGCCATTACTTCGAAGCGTCGTCGGAAGTGGAGCTGTCAGCCATATCGGCGACCATCGAGTCGGCCTTGGAGAGATGCTCGATGCCCGAATCGTAACGCGCCTTCACGTCGTCGATGCCCTTCGCGGCCTCGGCAGCGGCATCGAGATTTTCGCCGGCGTTCTTAATTTGCGCGTAAATCTCAACGTAATCGGAAAGCGCCTGGCTCAAATCGTTCGCGCCAGCCTCGTATTCGCTCTTCACATCTTTCAGCGCGTCAGGCGCTTCCAGAGCGGCGATTTTATCGAGCGCCTTGGTGGCGTTGCTCGCAGCAACGCGCATGGCAGCAACGTCTTGCTTCGCGGCAGCATCGCTGAAATTCGAAAGCGCGCTCGCGGCTTCCTGACTGATGGAATTCACCGAAGACATGTACTCGCGATTCACCTGGGCAGGCGTTTTTTCCTGCTGCGAATCGGAGCTCGAGCAGCCCGCAAGAGCCGCCATGGACAAGCACAGGGCGCACGCAATTGCGGCGATTTTCATGAGCTGCCCGGCGTGGGCACGGAATGTATTGAACATCAGGTCAAACCTTTCTTTTCGTGACCTTGAACTATAGCAAACTACTGGGTCGAAATATCCAAATCCGCAAGAGTTACGCGGCGCGCCACCAATTCGGCAAGAGGATCGAGGAAGCACCACTCGGCCGCCGGCAAGCCGCGGCGTGCGAGCGTGATAAGCTCATCGCAAATCTCAGCCGCCGGGCGCTGATACACCTCGGCGTTGTAGCCCGACTCCATAAGAGCGTCCTTCGCCTTGGCAACATCGGATTCGGAAATGCCCGCACAGCTGCGGACGAGCGTTTCAAGCGAGCTTTTGCCATAGAACAGGCCCTTAATGAGCGCGGCATACGCCAGCACATAGGGAATGGGCATGGAGTCGGCCGGACGAATTTCCACATAACTCTTCAGGCGCACATCGGGGAACACCATCGACATAGCATGGAACACCTCGTCGTCGGTCATAGCGCGGTGAGCGAAAATCTCGCCGAACGTACGCGTGTCGTAGCGCGCCTCACCGTCGTCGTCGAGCGCAACAATCGCGGGAACATCGAGCAAATATGCCGCATAGTCTTCAAAACCGAAACCCTCGTCGAAAATGCCCGGCACAGAATTGCAGCGGTCGGGGTCGCAGTATTTCCAAACCTCGGTGCGCATAAGCGCATGCGGGCGACGGCTGCCCTCAAACACGGGCGTGTTGTCGCACATAAGCGCGAACAGCGGCGCAAGCACCTGCGCCACACGCATTTTCGCAATGCAATCGGCCTCATCGACATAGTCGATGGAAATCTGCGTGGAAGCGCTTCCTCGCATCATGCGCGGGCCCCACGGGCCAATAGACGAAAGGTATTCGTTCATATAATCGTAGCGAGCCTTAGGAATAAGCTCCTTATCGGCCGCACGGTTCACCGGGTCGAACCCAAGCGTAAGCGCTCGCCCGCCAATGGGAGAGAGCGCCTGATAGGCGTCATCTTCGAATTCGAGGAAGACGCGTTTGGCGTCGATGAGGTTCTCGAATGGCCCCGCCGAAAGCTCTAGCTGCGCTGCAGGTTCGATGGTTACCGCCGCCCCCGGGCGCGCCACACCGAGCAAGTCGCCGCCATGAACGGTGGCCTCGGGATATTTCTCCTGAAGCGCAGCAAGCACGTCGCGCACGCCGTTGGGCTGGCTGTAGGTGATGGGATCACCCGTGCCATCGACGCAAATATGTTCGAGTTCGATTCCCACTCGACGGCATTCGGCCTTCGCGCCCGCGCGCAAATGCGCCACGATTGCCGCAATGTTTTCCTCACGCGCCGGCTGGCTCGAAGCGAGCTGCGCATTGCGCGCAGCAGTTGCTTTCCTCATAAGGTCCTCATTTCCCTCCCGCGCAGCACAACGCCCACGCGTTGCCACCCTTCATGCGGGCCTAAACCATGTATGGCGCCTATGGTAACGCGAACGCGCTTATTTCGACTCGAGCATAAAACGATTTCACGAAGGCGTTGCCAGCTTGTTGGAGAGCATGACGAAACCCCACGCTCAACTTCTGTCGAACGCGAGGCTTTGGGAGGTGTTCCTATAGTTCTGTCAAGGGGGATTCGCCCTTTCGACGGGCGTTTTTGG
>ENA-OUQG01000025-OUQG01000025.1-human-gut-metagenome-genome-assembly--contig:-NODE-25-length-148025-cov-11.241948_pt1 | contig 148025 bp, 139 predicted proteins | sample MGYA00237943_ERZ548823 | MGnify/ENA primary metagenome ERZ548823 (study PRJEB26490, sample SAMN05194731) | human gut metagenome | biome: terrestrial biome; feature: human-associated habitat... | reverse complement strand
TTGCAAAAATGAACGCAAAGCCGCAATCTAAAAGGCGGCGAGCGAAACCGCGGCAATTTCGAGTCCTGTCACACTAAGGCGATGAAAAAGAATTCAATATACCGGTGAGCCAATTTTGCATAGAGTCGGCACATTTCTCAAACTGCGGTATACCGCAGTTCGAGGCATTATAAATCCATTCTTGCATTTTTTCTTTGGCGGTTTCACGGTCGTTGCAGTCAAGTATTTCAAGGAATTTTTCCTTGTACCAATGCGACCTGCTAAGGTTAACAGATGTTTCTGACATAACCAAAACCTGCTATTGCTGTTCGTTTTCTAATTTATTAAATCTTTTCAGCAATAACTTTTTAGAGTTTTTAAAATATCTTCTATGGGTTTTGGAAAATTTCTTCTGTTCTTCTTTTCTGACATTTTCAAAGGCTCATATTACCTGTCTTATCCAATGGTATTTATCAACTATCCGTATTGCGTTTTTAAACCATATACCGGCGGTATCATAATAAGTACGCCACATATCCGAAACAAAATATTTTACCTTTTCCCGTTCTTCCTTTGGATATTTACCGAAATATGTTGTTAAATACGGTTTGTATCTTTCGGGAAGTATATCTAAAACAATCTTGTTTTCGGGGTCGGTCAATATGCATTGGTATTTTTCTCCCCAAGTGTTGCCCTTGAATTCATCAATAGATAATACTTTGGGCAGTTCGGCTTTTGGATAGCTTACAAGGTCAAATACCCTGATTATTGTTGATACGGATAAATTTACTTCTCTCGCAACACTTGTAAAAGAGCGTTCATCGGTCAGTCGATTTAATACAAATTTCACCAACCTGTTTGTCATACGGTGGTATCGAGGTAGAAAAGAATTATTTTCATGAAACCTTTTACCGCAATGCGGACAGCGGTAGCGCCTTTTTCGGAGCATAATTCCTACTTTCTTACCGAATGCAGGAATATCTTTTATTTTTTGCAGCCTGTAATCGTGTATTGTATCTGTTGCGGTTCCGCAACAGATACAATTATGTCTTTTTCTTTCCATTTCGAGATGAATAATTAAATTTTCTTCTTGTTCAACATTTGTTATTTTTACCCCTTGCAATCCAAGCAATTCTTCTGTAAAATGATTATAGAGCATATTGGAGCCTCCGTTTATGGTATCTACTCATTTCCATTTTAACGGTTTCTTTCCAAATATACTCTACTTTTTTTCTTGCCTTTTTTGTAGGCTCTACTTGTTTACCCCAACATTTATTATAGAGCCTTTTTTATTCCGTCTATGGTCAGATATGTGGTCAAAGATTTTTTAAGCTTTTCTTTGAAAGGTGAAATTTTTAATACTGTTTGGATAAAATACAGCTAAAACGCGAGGTTTAAAGCCTAAAAAAAGAAGTAGCCCCGATACGCGTCTGCGTGTCGAGGCACTCGACTGGTGAAGACAAGTGGACTTGAACCACCGACCCCCTGCATGTCAAGCAGGTACTCTAACCAACTGAGCTATGCCTTCATAACGCACTTACATCAGTATAAATGTAATGCGCCGTTATGTCAAGTAAAAGATTTAATAATTTACCCCGTGCTTTTGCACGGGGTAAGTCATTTATATCTCTGCCAAATGCTTCATATTCTCTTTTATTCCGTTACAGCAGGAATGGAATTTTTCTTTTTCCTCGTCCGTCAAGGGTAATTCGATAACTTCTTCAACGCCTTGTGCTCCGATAACGCACGGTACTCCGGCAAACAGACCGCTTTCACCGTATTCGCCGCATAGCTCTGCACTGGCAGGCATTATAGCCTTTTCATCATGCAGTACGATATGAACCATACGCGCCGCGGTTGCGGCAATTCCGTATTCCGTGCAGCTTTTGCCCGAAAAGGTGACCCAGCCGCCGCCTATTGATTCCTTTTGAAGTGCGTCACGGTCAAAACGGAAACGAGGATCTGTTTTTGCCCAGTCGTCAAGCGGTTTTCCTCTGAAGCTTACACAGCTCCACGGGGCAAACTGCTGATTTCCGTGCTCGCCGAGCATGTAGCAGGTTATTGATTTGTGGTCGATTCCCGTCTGACGGGCAAGCGCCGACAAAAGCCTTGAGGTATCAAGTCCGGTTCCGGTGCCGAATACCCGGCCCTTGGGCAGCCCCAAATGCAATGCCAATTCTCTTGTTACAATATCACAGGGATTGGTGATATTGATAAGTACGCCGTCAAAGCCGGAGGCTTTAATTTTATCCGCATAACTGCGAACCGCAGGTATTGTGAAATCCATTTCCGTTACACGGTCATGCGTACTGCACAGCAGTTCGATTTTGCCCACGCAGTTTACTATAACATCGCAGTCCTTAAGGTCCTCAAATTCACCGAGTCTTACCGTTACGCGGTGCGGCAGATACGCCGCCGAGTCACGCAGATCCTGGACCTCGCTGTCACGCTTTGAGTGATTGAGGTCCACAAGTATAAGCTCGTCCGTAATGCCCTGCATTGTAAGTGCGGAGGCAACATGCGCCCCCACATGACCGAGACCTATAATTCCGCAAACACGCTTTTTCATTTTAATAACATCCTTTCAATTTTTTAATATAAACATCTTGCAAAGGCAAGGTTATTTACCGAAATGCGGGAATATAACACAGGTATAAAGCATAGCAAGTGCCATATAAAGAGCTAAAATGATACCGAATACCAAAAGGGTGCGGCGCATTACTTTATTTTCATTGCCGTTTTCACCAACGGTGGCGCAGGCGGCAACAGTATTATTGGGGCAAATCATATTGCCGAGCGAAGCGCCTGCATTCTGACCCGCAAACACTGTGATCGGGTTCATACCGAGAGCCTCTGCCGCCTGCATATGCATATCGGCAAACATTATGTTAGAGCCGAGTCCGGTTCCCGTAACGAAGGCGCCGCCCGAGCCTATTAACACAGCCGCCGCAGGATAAAGGCGCCCTACAACGGAAGCGACATCCGTAGCAATCAGGTTTATCATACCCGTATTTTCCGACTGCATTATATATGATACAATAAGTAAACTGCCTATTGTGACAAGAACAGGAAGAACGCTTACAGCAGTTTCCTTGCATATTTTAAAATACTGTTTTGCTGTTACGCCCAGTGTTAAAGCACCGAGTATACCCGAAAGTAATATTACCAAATCAACCCAGAATATATATCCGAAGGTGCACATTACCGCAAATCCGTTTTTTACAAGAGCCGGAAAGCCGTAACGCACGGTAGGAAGCAATACAAGCATATAAGCATACGGCGAAAGAGCGCGTAAGGAGCTGTATTTGCGCTTTTCCTTTGTTTGCTTGTGACGGAATTCCTCGGGGGTCTTAATTTTGAATATTCTGACATACACAACAGACAGGGCTATTGATATAAGACCTGTACCCATCGATGTTACTTCCGCACCCATGAAATTTGAAAGCAGGAACATAACAAGACCTGTAGTTACGCCGGTAAAAGTAAGGTAGGGGACAATGCCCTTAAAGCCTTTTTTTCCGAATGCGAGGGCTATCATCAAAAACGGGATAACGAGAACGCCGAACATATGAAAACGGCCTACCATAGAAGAGTTAAGCGCCACGGTAGAAACACCTGCGTCTACAAGAGCGGCGCCGCCGTTTATTGTCGTAAGACCCGCACCGCCCCACGAGCATGGCGTTGCGTCGCCGAGAAGCGCCACCGCAATGGAGGTAACAGGGTCAAATCCGAGAGCCACCAGAAAAGGTGCGGCAATGGCTGCGGGAGAACCGGCGCCCGCGGCTCCCTCTAAGAATATCGGGAGCATAAGTCCTATAATGATAACCTGCACACGGCGGTCATCGCTTATGTGTGCTATTGTAGCTTTTACATCGTCAATAGCGCCGGTTTTACGAAGAATATTCAGTATGACGAACGCTCCGAAGACCATAAGTACGATTTTAAGACCTTCTTTAATTCCTTTCCAGATAAGCGCGTCAAAAACGGTAACATTCTCTGCAAACGAAGCTCCGGTAACATTAAAATATGTAAATCCCAAAAGCAATGTCCAAACAAGCGCCAAAGGCGCCACCCTTTTAGCCGGTTGTTTAAAGCCCAATATTCCCACCAGTACGACTATAAGCGGACTCAGCGCGAATACAAAATTCATAAACTGCATTTTCGGTTTCTCCTTTAAAAATCCAAGTGTTTTTAACTTCCCTTATTGCCGGCCGGACAAAAGGGTATATAAAAAACGCCTTTGCCAAATTCGGCAAAGGCGTTTTTTTCAAATTCTGTCATACTAAGTTTGACAAACTCAGCATGAACCGGTATCCGAAAAACAAGCATTTGTCGATTGGCGATTAAAAGCATTAATAATAATGCTTAGAATGTTTGTAATTCGTATAATAAAAAGAGACACCGATACAAGAACGGTGTCTTTGACAGATTTTAAATTGCGGAAGAAAAAGGCACAGTTATCCTGAGTTCTAAAGCCGTTACGGAAAAACTCTTTCATGACACTGACCCCTTTCGAAATTCTTTGCGAACATAATAGCACAATAAATCTAAATCTGCAAGTGTTATTTCTGAAAAAACATAAACGCTGTATGAATTAACAAAGTATTCTAAGGCGGTTTATAATGTTTGTGAAAAATAACAAGATTATTATTTGTAACTTTTAGCGATTGTTACTTTTCGGTTTTATCAGAGATTTTTTATTGACTTTACTGAAACGGTGAAATAGAATTATATAGAATTTAAGGCTCCGGAATGGGAATTGCCGGCGCTGCCGCCGCAACGGTAGCGGGACAAATCGCCGCCGCAGCGGTCGTATTTAAAAAGGGATTTCGAAAACCGCCGCAAAGGAGCGTATACCCCCGTTGTATTGCGAGGATATTCCGTCTCGGCACGCCGAATATACTTATGCAGGCGGCGTATACCTTTTACATATTGGGGCTTAATTTGATACTTTCGGCCTTCAGTGATCAGGCGGTTACCGCACTGGGGCTTTATTACAAATGGCAAACCTTCTTTTTCATTCCGCTCGGGACTATGCAGACCTGTATCGTACCGATTATAAGCTACAACTATGCGGCAAGGAATATTGACCGTTGCAGAAAAACGCTAAGCACCGCGGTGTCATTCGGACTTGCTCTTATGGCGCTCGGTACGGTCTGCTTTATTTTAATCCCGACAGAAATGCTTAAGGTGTTTACATCAGACGCAAGGGTAATTGAAATCGGCAGTGTAGGATTTTGGTTTGTCGGCATAAGCTTTTTGCCTATGGTGACATCATTGATTTTTCCCGTGTTTTTTCAGGCTGTCGGTTCTGCCTTTAAAAGCTCGGCTCTTACCGTTATTCGCACCGTTATTTTGTTTGTTCCGTTGGGATTTTTATTTTCAAGGCTCGGTCTTAATTGGTTTTGGATGACTTTTCCAGTTACCGAGGTGCTTACAAGTATTGTCGGTGTGGTTTTTTACCGTAAATTTCTTCTGAATAACAGATAATTTGTAAAAAAATAATCGGCACAAATTCAAAGCTGTAAATAATACGGATAATCTATTTGTCCCGCAAAAAGTCATATATTATGTGGTGAAAACATACAATTAATTAGTCGACAGGTGCAAATACACCTACTGGGGAGTTGATTGTATGAAAGAAGCTACAAAGGACAGAGCAGAAATATTAGGCGAATATATTCTTGATACGGGGGCTACCGTAAGAGCGGCGGCAAAGGTTTTTAAAATAAGCAAATCTACCGTACATACGGCAGTAACAATCGGGAACGGTTTGTATGGCTGGTAGCATAACCACCGCAAAACCGCATAAATAAACGCTTTCAGCACGGTTTCGCGCCGTGCTGATTTTTGTAACACATCATCGATAAACTTACAGACCGTTATTCTGCAAATCATTTAAATTGCTTGACATAATCGCAGCCGATATGATATAATTTCAATATACGAAAAGGTTTTCGGGACTGACGGATAAGTGGAGCACCACATGGACCGAAAAGCTTAAACGCCGACCGTCTGGGCATACTTATCCTTTTTTAAGGACAAGTATGCCCTTTTTAATTCCGGAGGGGATAAAATGAAAAAAATAGCAATAATCATGGGAAGCGACAGCGATCTGCCGGTCGTAAAAAAAGCGGCGGATACACTTTCTTCATTTGGGGTTCCGTTTGAAATACACGTTTTTTCTGCGCACCGCACGCCCGGAGAGGCAGCGTGTTTCAGTAAATCGGCACGCGAAAACGGCTTCGGCGCCGTGATAGCGGCTGCCGGAATGGCGGCGCACTTGGCAGGTGCCGTTGCCGCAAACACAACCCTGCCTGTTATAGGTATACCCATAAAATCGGGTAATTTAGGCGGTATTGACGCACTGCTTTCAACCGTACAAATGCCATCGGGTATTCCCGTTGCCACGGTTGCAATTGACGGTGCTGTTAATGCCGCTTTGTTATGCATAGAAATTTTAAGCGTAACCGACGGCGCTTTGGCAGAAAAGCTCGAAGAAAAGCGCAAAGCCGACGCCGAAAAGGTTCTTGAAAAAAATAAAGCAATAGAAAAAGAGTTTAATTAACGGAGGAATTTAAAATGGAGAAAACAACACAACTGTATGAGGGCAAGGCAAAAAAGGTTTACGCTACAAACGACCCCGATTTGGTGATAGTATCGTATAAGGACGACGCAACCGCGCTTGACGGGCTTAAAAAAGGCACAATATCGGGCAAGGGCGTCATAAACAACAGAATGTCAAACTATCTTTGCCGCCTGCTTGAAAAGCATGGTGTTCCCACTCATTTTGTTGAGGAACTTAACGACCGCGAAACGGTGGTTAAAAAGGTATCAATCGTTCCGCTTGAGGTTATAATACGCAATATTTCGGCAGGCTCGTTTGCAAAGCGCTACGGCGTTAAGGAGGGCATTGTATTCGCAGAGCCTACCATTGAATTTTCTTACAAAAACGACGATCTGCACGACCCGCTTATAAATTCTTACCACGCTTTGGCTTTAGGGCTTGCAACCAAAAAGGAAATTGAAGAAATAAAAGCTATGGCGTTTAAGGTCAACGATATTCTTAAAGAATACTTCCTTTCTCTCAATGTTAAATTGGTAGACTTTAAGCTTGAATTCGGAAGACTGAAAGACGGCACAATTGTTTTAGCGGATGAAATATCGCCCGATACCTGCCGCTTTTGGGACGCCGACACAAACGAAAAGCTTGATAAAGACCGTTTCCGCCGCGATATGGGTGGAGTTGAAGACGCATACAACGAAATGATGAAAAGAGTTTTCGGTAACTGATATTTGGAGGCTTAAATGAGCAGTTTAAGAGAAGAATGCGGAGTATTCGGAGTATACTCGGGTGAGACCAGCGACGTTGCAAGCACTGCGTATTACGGCTTGTTCGCACTCCAGCACCGCGGGCAGGAATCCTGCGGAATTGTGGTGAACGACGACGGCGTTTTTAAGGATTATAAAGACACGGGGCTTGTAAACGACGTTTTCACGCCCGAAATAATAGAGCGCTTAGGCGAGGGCAATATTGCGGTAGGTCATGCGCGCTACGGCACTACCGGCTCAAATGACCGCAGCAATGCGCAGCCTATTGTGGTAAATCACATAAAGGGCAAAATGGCGCTTGCACACAACGGCAACCTTGTAAATTCGGGGGAGTTAAGGCGCGAATTAGAGCTTGAAGGCTCAATTTTCCACACCACAAGCGATACCGAGGTAATATCCTACATTATAACAAAGGAGCGCCTTACCGCCCCCTCGATAGAGCAGGCGGTAAATGCCGCAATGAACCGCATTAAAGGCGCGTATTCGCTGGTTATAATGTCGCCCTCAAAGCTTATTGCGGTGCGTGATGAAAACGGATTCCGCCCGCTATGCTACGGCAAAACAGAGGACGGAAGATACATTGTGGCTTCCGAAAGCTGCGCGCTTGACGCGGTGGGGGCGGAATTTATACGCGATATAAAGCCCGGCGAGATAGTTGTGTTCGATAAAAACGGCGTAAGAACCATTGAAGACCACTGCAAAAAAGCGCCCTGCTCCCTCTGCGTTTTTGAGTACATTTATTTTGCGCGCCCCGATTCGGTAATAGACGGCTGCTCGGTGCATACCGCAAGACAAAGGGCGGGCGCGTTTTTAGCGCTTGAGCACCCGGTGCAGGCAGATGTGGTAATAGGCGTGCCCGATTCGGGGCTGGACGCGGCGCTCGGTTACTCAAAGCAATCGGGCATACCCTATGAAATAGGCTTTATAAAAAATAAATACATAGGCAGAACCTTTATAGCCCCGGGGCAGAAAAGCCGCGAGGACAAGGTTAAAATTAAGCTGAACCCCATAGCCGAGGTGGCGCGCGGCAAGCGAATAGTTATGATAGACGATTCAATTGTGCGAGGCACCACAAGCGCCAGAATAGTAAAGCTTTTGCGCGAGGCGGGCGCTAAGGAAATACATATGCGCGTGTCCGCACCGCCGTTTATGAACCCCTGCTATTACGGAACGGATATTGACTCCAGAGAAAACCTGATAGCCTGCAAGCACTCGGTTGATGAAATAGCAAAGCTTATCGGCGTTGATTCGCTCGGATATTTAAGCGTTGAAAGCGTAAAACAGATTGCAAAGGGCGTTCACGGCACGGGCTACTGCACCGCCTGTTTTGACGGAAAATACCCGACCGAAATACCGTCGGCGCCCATGAAAAACAGATTTGAAACCAAAATTTCCGAAAACAAGGAGAACGGCAATGAATAATTCACAGTCAAAATCATACGCCGCCGCCGGCGTTGATATAACCGCGGGCTATAAATCGGTTGAGCTTATGAAAAGCCACATTGCAAGAACAAAAACGGCGGGCTGCCTTGACGATGTGGGCGGCTTCGGCGGTTGCTTCGGGCTTGACCTTAAAGGCATTGAAGAACCCGTTTTGGTTTCGGGCACCGACGGCGTAGGCACAAAGATAAAGCTTGCAATGCTGCTTGACCGCCACAATACAATCGGCATAGATTGCGTTGCAATGTGCGTTAACGATATAATCTGCTGCGGGGCAAAGCCGCTTTTCTTTCTTGATTATATTGCCTGCGGAAAAAATCACCCCGAAAAAATAGCGGATATAGTAAGCGGCGTGGCTGAGGGCTGCGTGAGGGCAGGCTGTGCGCTTATAGGCGGCGAGACCGCCGAGCACCCGGGGCTTATGCCGGAAGACGATTACGACCTTGCGGGCTACTGCACGGGAATAGTTGATAAAAAGAAAATGCTGCAAAAAAACACGGTTAAAGAGGGCGACGCGGTAATAGCGCTTGCATCATCAGGAGTACATTCAAACGGCTTTTCGCTTGTGCGGCGGGTGTTTGACATTGAAAATTGCGACCTTACCTCTCCGCTTAAAGAACTCGGCGGCAGAACGCTCGGCGATACGCTTTTAGAGCCTACAAAAATCTACGTTAAATCAATGCTCGCGCTTTTTGAAAAAATGAATGTAAAAGCAGTTTCGCATATAACAGGCGGCGGCTTTTACGAAAATATACCGCGCGCATTGCCCGAGGGTTACTCGGTTAAGGTTGATAAATCTTCGCTTAAAATTCCGCCGATATTCCGCCTTATTGAAGAAAAGGGCAATATTCCCGAGCGCGATATGTTCAACACCTTTAATATGGGTGTCGGTATGAGCGTGACCGTAGCGGATGAGGATAAGGAAAAAGCTGTGGAAATTCTCAAAGCGAACGGCGAGGACGCTTATATTATAGGCTCGGTTATTAAATCCGACGAGGGTGTTATAATTGAATAATAAAGTAAACATTGCGGTGCTGGTATCGGGCGGCGGAACGAATTTGCAGGCGCTGATAAACGCCCAAAAAAGCGGAATTATAACAAGCGGCGAAATAAAGCTTGTGGTTTCAAGCAATAAAAACGCCTACGCCCTTAAAAGGGCTGAAAACGCGGGAATTAAAACCGCAGTTTGCGAAAGAAAGGACTTTTCGCAAAAGGAATTTGAAGAAAACATATTAAACGCGCTGGAAAAAGAAGAAATCGAGGTTATTGTGCTTGCGGGCTTTATGAGCATTTTAAGCGCGGATTTTGTAAAGCGCTACCCAGAGAGGATAATAAACGTGCATCCGTCGCTTATACCGTCGTTTTGCGGCGAGGGGTTTTACGGGCTTAGAGTTCACAAAGCGGCGCTTGATTACGGTGTTAAGGTGACGGGCGCCACGGTGCATTTTGTTAACGAAATACCCGACGGCGGCAGAATTATAATGCAAAAGGCGGTTGATATTGAAGAAAACGACACGCCCGAAATTCTGCAAAAGCGGGTTATGGAAAACGCCGAATGGATAATACTGCCTGCGGCTGCCGAAAAGGTTTGCAAAGAAATTAAGGAGCGGAAAAATGAACATATATAAACTTTACGACATATCTACCCTTTTAAAAGACAACGAGTATGCGGGGCGCGGAATAGTTATAGGAACCTCGCCCGATAAGAAAAATGCGGTGTGCGCGTATTTTATTATGGGCAGGAGTGAAAACAGCCGCAACCGCGTGTTTGTAAAGACCGGCGAAACGCTTAAAACCGAGCCTTTTGACGTTTCAAAGGTGAGCGACCCTTCGCTTATAATTTACAATGCCGTTCGCAAAACGGAAAACAGCCTTATTGTTACAAACGGCGACCAAACCGACACGGTATATAATTTAATGAGCGAGGGCAAAAGCTTTAAAGAATCGCTTGAAACCCGTGAATTTGAGCCTGACGCGCCGAATTTCACCCCCAGAATAAGCGGTATACTTTATTTTGAGAACGGCTTTAAATACGAAATGAGCATTTTAAAAAGTATAGATGAAAAAGGCTCGGACTGCTGCCGCTACACCTTTTCTTACCCGTCGGTTGCGGGGCTCGGGCACTTTATACACACCTATAACTGCAACGGTGACCCGCTGCCTACATTTACGGGCGAGCCGCGCAGGGTCAATATTAAAGATGATATTGAGGAATTTGCAAATGAAATTTGGGAAAGCCTTAATGTTGAAAATAAAATTTCGCTTTACGTGCGTTATACCGATATTGAAACAGGCAAGTACACCGATAAGATAATAAACAAAAACGGGAGATAAAAAATGAAAGAGTTTGAACTGAAATACGGCTGCAACCCGAACCAAAAGCCCGCTAAAATATTTATGGAAAACGGCGCAGAGCTGCCTATTAAAATTCTTAACGGCAAGCCGGGCTACATAAATTTTCTTGACGCATTTAATTCCTGGCAGCTTGTAAAGGAATTGAAAGAAGCACTGGGCCTGCCAGCCGTAACCTCGTTTAAGCATGTAAGCCCCACAAGCGCGGCTGTTGGTATTCCGCTGTCCGATAAGCTTAAAAGGGCTTGCTTTGTGGATGATATAGAGGGGCTTGATGACTCTCCGCTTGCCTGCGCGTACGCAAGGGCAAGGGGAACCGACCGTATGTGTTCTTTCGGGGATTGGGTGGCGCTTTCGGATATATGCGATAAAAAGACCGCCGAGCTTATAAAGCGCGAGGTGTCCGACGGCGTTATAGCGCCCGGATATGAGCCTGAGGCGCTTGAAATTTTAAAATCAAAGCGCAAGGGCGGATACAATATAGTTGAAATAGACCCCGAATATATTCCCGAACCGACGGAACGCAAGCAGGTTTTCGGCATAACCTTCGAGCAGGGCAGAAACAATTTTAAAATTGATAATTCATTGCTTGACAATATTGTAACGGAAAATAAGAATATACCCGAAAGTGCCCGCCGTGACCTTATAATTTCGCTTATAACCCTTAAATACACCCAGTCGAATTCGGTCTGCTTTGCGTTTGAAGGTCAGGCGATAGGCGTGGGCGCGGGGCAGCAGTCGCGCGTGCATTGCACGCGCCTTGCAGGCTCAAAAGCCGATACCTGGTTTCTGCGGCAGTATGACCGAGTGCTTGAGCTGCCGTTTAAGGACGATATAAGACGTCCCGACCGCGATAATATTATAGACGGCTTTATAAATCGCAATGAAGAAGACGTTTGCGCCGACGGCATATGGCAGAAATACTTTAAGACCCGTCCCGAGCCGCTGACCGATGAGGAAATAAAGAATTATTTATCGGGCATTTCGGGCGTATCTTTAGGGTCTGACGCATTTTTCCCGTTTGATGATAATATAGAGCGCGCGCATAAAAGCGGCGTTTCCTATATTGCAGAGCCGGGCGGCTCTATTCGTGACGACATTGTAATTGATTGCTGCAATAAATACGGCATTGCAATGGCGTTTACGGGCATGAGGCTTTTCCACCACTGATAAGGAGTTTTCAAAATGAAAGTAATGGTAATAGGCGGCGGCGGGAGAGAGCACGCCATTATTAAAAAGCTTAAGGAAAGCAAAGAAATAACCGAGCTTTACGCGCTGCCCGGCAACGGCGGAATTGCCGAGGACGCGGTTTGCGTAAATATCGGCGCTACCGATATAGCTGCGCAGGTGAAATTTGCAGCCGAGAATAAAATTGATTACGCTGTTGTAGCACCCGACGACCCGTTATGCCTCGGCGCGGTGGACGAGCTTACAAAGGCGGGTATTCCTTGTTTCGGACCCGATAAAAAAGCGGCGATTATTGAGGGCAGCAAGGTTTTTTCAAAAAATCTTATGAAAAAATACGGCATACCCTCTGCCGCTTACGAGGTTTTCGATAACCCCGAAAGCGCGCTTTCATACCTTGAAACAGCGCCGCTGCCTGCTGTTATTAAGGCGGACGGTTTAGCGCTCGGTAAGGGCGTAATTATTGCCGAAACGCGGGAAGACGCAAAACGCGCCGTGCGCGATATTATGGAAGATAAGGTTTTCGGCAAAAGCGGCGAAAAAATTGTTATAGAAGAATTTTTAACAGGCCCCGAAGTTTCCGTGCTTTCATTTACGGACGGGGAAACGGTAGTTCCCATGGTTTCCTCAATGGACCACAAACGCGCGCTTGACGGGGATAAAGGGCTTAACACAGGCGGTATGGGAACAATAGCGCCGAACCCATATTATACTCCGGAAATCGCAAAGCTTTGCATGGAAAAAATCTTTTTACCCACTGTAAACGCTATGAACGCAGAGGGGCGCACCTTTAAGGGCTGCCTTTATTTCGGGCTTATGCTAACGGCAGACGGCCCTAAAGTAATAGAATACAATTGCCGTTTCGGAGACCCCGAAACGCAGGTGGTTTTGCCGCTGCTTGAAAGCGACCTTTTCACGGTTATGCGCGCGGTTACAAACGGCACGTTAAAAAATACCGAGGTGCGGTTTAAAAGCGGCGCCGCCGCATGCGTTATAATAGCTTCGGGCGGGTACCCCGTATCTTACCGAAAGGGTTTTGAAATTAAAATGGACGAAAGCGTAAAGGACAGCGTTTTCGTTGCAGGCGCGGAAAATAAGGACGGCAGGCTTGTAACCTCGGGCGGCAGGGTGCTGGGCGTTACCGCAACTGCCCCCACACTTAAAGAGGCGCTTTGCGCGGCTTATGAAAAGGCAGAAAAAATTTCGTTTGAAAATGCGTTTTACCGCAAGGATATAGGCTTAAAGGCGCTTAATGCCGGAAAGGAAAACTGATATGGTATACCGTATATTTACAGAGAAGAAAAAGGAGCTCGCGGCAGAGGCAAGAGCGCTGCTTAACGATATAAATACGCTTTTGCAGATAAAAAGCGTTACTTCACTTCGCGTAATTAACCGCTATGACGCGGAAAATATAACAAAAGAGCTTTTTGATTACGCGGTAAATACCGTTTTCTCGGAACCGCAGCTTGATAATACCTATTCCGAGCTTGAAAACGACGGCGCGGCGGTTTTTGCCGTGGAATATCTTCCGGGTCAGTTTGACCAACGCGCAGATTCCGCCGCGCAGTGTATTCAGCTTATATCAAGGGGTGACAGACCGCTTATCCGCACGGCAAAGGTTTATATGCTTTACGGCGATATTACCGCGGGCGAGCTGAAAGCGATTAAAAAGTATGTTATAAATCCCGTTGAGGCGCGCGAGGCGGCGCTTGAAAAGCCGCTGACGCTTGTATTAAAATACAATATACCGGAGTCCGTGGCAACGCTTGACGGGTTTACCTCGCTTGATAATAAAGGTCTTGCCGAATTTGTAAGTAAATACGGGCTTGCAATGGACACGGACGATATTAAATTCTGTCAGGATTATTTTAAGTCCGAGCACCGCGACCCCACTATGACCGAAATCAGAATGATTGATACATACTGGTCGGATCACTGCCGCCATACCACGTTTTTGACCCATATAGACGGCGCGGTTTTCGAGGATGAGCTGCTGCAGAGCGAATATAATGATTATCTTGCAATGCGCAAGGAGCTTGGCAGAACAAAACCCGTTTGCCTTATGGATATTGCAACCGTTGCGGTTAAATATTTAAAGTCTAAGGGCTGCCTTGAAAAGCTGGACGAATCGGAAGAAATAAACGCCTGCACCGTTAAAATCAAGGTGAATGTTGACGGCAAGGACGAGGACTGGCTGCTGCTCTTTAAAAACGAGACCCACAATCACCCAACCGAAATAGAGCCGTTCGGCGGGGCGGCAACCTGCATAGGCGGCGCAATACGCGACCCGCTTTCGGGCAGATCCTATGTTTACGGCGCCATGCGCGTTACAGGCGCTGCCGATCCGCTTAAAAAGGTATCTGAAACGCTGCCGGGTAAGCTGCCGCAAAGAAAAATTGTTACCACCGCGGCAGACGGTTATTCCTCTTACGGTAACCAAATAGGTCTTGCTACGGGAATTGTGGACGAAATTTATCACGACGGGTACGCCGCAAAGCGTATGGAAATAGGCGCGGTTATAGCCGCGGCGCCCGCCTGCAACGTAAGGCGCGAAACACCCGCCGCGGGCGATACCGTAATACTGCTCGGCGGCTCAACGGGGCGCGACGGCTGCGGCGGCGCTACAGGTTCATCAAAATCGCACACCTTAAAATCGCTTGAAAGCTGCGGTGCAGAGGTTCAAAAGGGCAACGCTCCTGAGGAAAGAAAGCTGCAAAGGCTTTTCAGAAACCCCACCGCATGCCGTATGATAAAGCGCTGCAACGATTTTGGCGCGGGCGGCGTTTCGGTTGCGATAGGCGAATTGGCGGACGGTCTTGAAATTGACCTTAACGCCGTGCCTAAAAAATACGATGGACTTGACGGCACCGAGCTTGCAATAAGCGAATCGCAGGAAAGAATGGCGGTTGTGGTTGCCCCTGCAGACGTTGAAGAATTTTTAAAGCTTGCCGACAGCGAGAATTTACAGGCAGTGCCCGTAGCCACTGTTACGGAAGAACCCCGCCTTGTAATGAACTGGAACGGCAAGGCAATTGTAAACATAAGCCGTGAATTTTTAAATTCAAACGGCGCCGAAAAGCATATTACCGCCGTTGTTTCAAAACCCGAGCCTTACGAGAAAAAGGTGGACGGCGGCTTTACCGAAAATTATCTTGCCTTGGCGGACGACCTTAATATTTGCTCAAAGCGCGGGCTTTCAGAGCAGTTTGACTCCACAATAGGTGCGGGAACGGTGCTTATGCCGTTCGGCGGCAAAAACCAGTTAACGCCCATACAGGCAATGGTTCAGAAAATTTCGGTAGAGAAAAAGCACACAAACGATTGCTCGCTTATGGCGTGGGGCTACAACCCGTTTATTACCGAAAAAAGCCCCTACCACGGCGCTTACCTTGCGGTTATAGAGTCGGTTTCAAAATTGGTTGCAACGGGTGCGGATTTTAAGGATGTTTACCTTACTTTCCAGGAATATTTTGAGCGCCTTAATAAGGATGAAAAGCGTTGGGGCAAGCCGCTAGCGGCGCTGCTCGGCGCATTAAAGGCGCAAACCGAGCTTAAAACTGCGGCAATAGGCGGCAAGGACTCAATGAGCGGCAGCTTTGAAAATTTAGACGTTCCGCCCACCTTGGTCTCCTTTGCGGTTACAACCGATAAAACCGAAAGCATAGTATCAAACGAGTTTAAAAAAGCGGGTAATAAGGTTGTTTTAATAAAGCCTGTTTATGATAAAAACGGTCTGCCGAATACTGCCTCGCTTTTAAATGTTTATGAAAGAGTAACCGCGCTTTTGCGTTCGGGCAAGGCGGTTGCCTGCTACACACCCACCCTCGGCGGTATAGCCGAGGCGGTTATGAAAATGTGCTTCGGCAATTCGTTAGGCTTTAAATTTGCCGATAATCTGACCGTTAAGGAAATTTTCGGCTATTGCTACGGCGGTTTTTTGCTTGAAGTGGCAGAGGACATTGCAGATGCCGCAGAAATCGGCGAAATAACGGCAGACGGCAAAATTTCTTATAACGACGAGGAAATAAGGCTTGAAAATCTGCTCGGAATTTACGAAAATAAACTGGAAAGTGTTTACCGCTGTAATAAGGAAAACCTGAAGACCGAAATGCAAACATTTTCTTATAAAACCGAAAACCGCATGTCTCCCGCAGTAAAAACGGCAAAGCCGAAAGTGTTAATTCCGGTTTTTCCCGGCACCAACTGCGAGTATGACAGCGCAAAAGCAATGCGCGACGCAGGTGCAGAGCCTGAAATATTCGTTATAAACAACCGCAGTGCCGAAAATGTCGCAAAAAGCGTTGAAGAATTTGCAAACAGCCTTAAATCCGCACAAATGGTATTTATTCCGGGCGGCTTTTCTGGCGGCGACGAGCCCGACGGCAGCGGCAAATTCATAACCGCGTTTTTCCGCAACGCCGCGGTCAAAGAGCAGGTGACCGACCTGCTTGATAACAGAGACGGGCTTATGTGCGGCATATGCAACGGTTTTCAAGCGCTTATAAAGTTAGGGCTTGTGCCTTACGGTAAGATAATCGATACCGACGAAAGCTGTCCTACCCTAACATATAACACAATAGCGCGCCACCAGTCAAAAATAGTAAGAACGCGCATAGCCTCGAATAAATCTCCGTGGCTTGCGGATACCGAGGTGGGCGATATATACAGCGTGCCTATCTCCCACGGCGAGGGCAGGTTTATAGCAAGCGACGAGCTGATACATCGCCTTGCCGAAAACGGGCAGATTGCTACGCAGTATGTGGATGAAAAGGGTCAAGCCACAAGTGATATTCACTTTAACCCGAACGGCTCTTACTATGCTATTGAGGGTATAACCTCGCCCGACGGCAGAGTGTTCGGTAAAATGGGTCATTCCGAAAGGTATGCCGCAGACCTTTACAAAAATGTTCCGGGAAATTACGATATTAAAATGTTCCGCTCGGCTGTAGACTATTTCAAATAACGGTTAAACACCCAAAATAAGTTTTACCTTTATATACTCTGAACAACGGCGGACGGGTTCGGTAAACGATACGCGCCCCGAGTTAGCGCGTCGACTTCCCCCTTGAACCGAAAACGAGACCGAGGGAGAAGTCGCAGAGCGCAACCGTAACGTTTTTACCTATACCGTTTAAAGCCGTCGTCAAGATCTAATTCTCACCCTCAATAATCCTCAGTTCCTTTTCTGCAATTAAATTCGGAGAATTCTATGCATCCATAATCGCCGCAGCAGGCAACTTCTGCCCGTTCGATTTTGTTATGATATATCTTTTTATAATACCGTTCTTTTCCAAGGTTAAATACAGTTAGATTTTCATACTTTGCAACTGCATAACTTCACCGCATTTTGTGTAAAAGGGATATTTATATATTTTCGTTCAAAGCACCTTCTCACCCCGAAGGTGTTTTTTTACATTAAAATTATATCCCGGTGCTATTCAACGCAGGAGAAATACGGGCAATGGATGTCTTTGATTTTATAAAAGGGAGTGTTGAATGAAAATTTACTGTGCTAAGCGAAACGGCGTGAGCATAGTATGTATTATCAAAGAAAAGAACCGAAAGGCAGGCGACCGCACCGTGGGAAAGATTAGGCCACAATATTCGTTCAACAATCCAAACTCGGTGGAGGACACTGCCGAAATGCTTTTAAAACTTTTTATAGAGGCAAATAAGCCAAAGGTTGAAAAAGCGATAAAAACCGCTGTTCAGAAGAGCGAAAAAGCAATGAGCCATTCTGCGTAAAGCAGGGTGGCTTTTATAAAAAAGAATAGCGATTATTCGCTGGACTTGTGAAAACGATTGTGGTATTGTGTTGTCACAAAATTGCAGGAAAGGAGAAATTTTCATGAATATAGCGGCTTACTGCCGTGTATCAACCGAAAAGGAAGATCAGTTAAATTCGCTGGAAGCGCAGAAAAACTTTTTTAAGGAATACACCGACCGTTCGGGGGACAGGCTTGTAAAACTGTATGCCGACGAAGGCTTATCGGGAACAAAAATTAAAAACCGAAAGCAGTTTCTTAAAATGATGACGGATGCCGAAAGCGGACTGTTTGATATGGTGGTTGTAAAAGACATCTCGCGCTTTGCGAGGAATACCGTTGACCTGCTCCAGAACATAAGAAAATTAAAATCGCTCGGCATAGAAACGCAGTTTTTAACGGCGAATATGACAAGTATGGGCAACAGCGAATTTGTACTTACCGTGTTCGGTGCGTTAGCGCAGGAGGAAAGCGCAAACACCTCCAAGCGTGTAAAGTTCGGCAAAAAGATAAACGCTGAAAAAGGCAGAGTGCCGAACATTGTGTTTGGGTACGATAAAACGATCGGCGATTATTTTAATCTGACGATCAACAAAGCGGAGGCCGATGTGGTTCGTCGGATTTACCGGTGGTATTTAAACGAGGGCTACGGTGCGGCTAAAATAGCCGCTATGCTCAACGCCCGCGGAATCAAAACCAAACGGGGGTGCGAGTGGTCGCAAAATGCGGTCTGCCGAATTCTTGAAAACGAGCTGTACACCGGAAAAATCGTAAACGGAAAAGAAGAGGTTTCCGACTTCCTTACCGGCAAACGCACCTTAAAAAATGAGGATGAGTGGTATGTGGCAGACCGCCCCGACCTTCGCATTATCAGCGATGAGGACTTTGCCGAGGCAGGAAGGCTCAAAGCGGATCGGGGTGAAAAATTTCGGGTGGATAAAGAGCGACACAGCAATCAGCATCTTTTCTCCACGCTGATAAAATGCAAGGATTGCGGTTGGTCGTTCAGAAGATGCGTGCGTACTTACAAAAACACCTATGTCAGTTGGGTTTGCTCGGGGCATAACAGGGGTGCGGACAGTTGCCCCAATGCCGTATCGGTTGATGAAAACGAACTGATAGAGGTTATTGAGCAGTACTTTGCAAACATACTAAAAGCCAAGAAAAATGTTACCGAATATGTGGTAAACGAATTCCAAAAGGTGTACCGTGCAAAGGACGAAAATGTTGCGTACGAAAAGGAACTGCATACAGCGATTGAAAAACTGAAACGCAACCGCCAAAAGTATATGGATATGTATACTGACGACCTTATTACCCGAGAGGAATTGAACGCAAAAATCGGCGGAGACAAGCAGGAGATGGACAGGCTGCAGGAGGAGCTTAAAATGGTGGAACAGCACTTGACCAAAGGCGACCTACTGCAAATGATACTCGCCGACACCTTTAAGGAAATTGAGGACATCAGCAATTTAAGGGGAATTACCAACGCACAGCTAAGACGGGTGATAGACAGAATAGAGGTTGACCGAAACGGAAACGTTGAGGTCTTCCTCAAGCTCTTTAGAGAGTTGGGTTTTGACGGAACAGTTCGTATTTGTAACAGCTGTACATACGTCAGTAACAATCGGGAACGGTTTGTGTGGCTGGTAGCATAGGCAATAGATTGAGAACGGCAAAACGTCAAAGATATCTGAAACCCTGTGGGTTTTTGCTAATTTCTCTTGAAATATCACGCCGGTGCGGCAATGCCGAATGAAGCGTTCTTTTCATAACACAAAAAGGGCTGCCGACGCTTTTTGCGCATCGGCAGCCGCCCATTGATTTTGTTTTTTTATTCGATGAGCCCGCTTTCTTTCAGCAGGATCTCGATATCTGTACCCTTGACCTTTTTAACGGCAATTTTCAGTATTTCCTTTTCGGCAAAGGAGAGGGGAGCCTCGCTTAAGGGCTTTTTGTCTATCGCATAATAGCAGGCACGCAAAATCTCACGCACATCGTACTTGCTGCCCCAAACCTCCGGTACGCCGCGGTCAATGTCGAGCAGGGTGTAGACCGATTCCATACCGGTGCGCATGGAATATTCCGTGGTGAATATGGTGTCGCGCGGAGTCTCGGCAAACTGACCGATGAAAGCAAAATTTACGGCGCCGTCCGGTACCACCTTCGGACGGTCGGTTTCCTTGCGCGGCTGGAAGAAGGCGTTGATATACGGCATGAAGCAGGTTGTGGTGTTGCAGGCGTTGTGCGCCAAATCATTAATCCTGTCGGTCGGCACACCGATGTGATACAGCCATTCGCGGCAGACCTCTTCACCGGTGCAGTCGCGCATAGCCTTTTTCACATAGTTGCCGTCCTTATTGGTGTTCAGAGAATACAACCATACAAGCACCATGTTCTTGTCCTGGGATTTGAACTGCGGCTGGCGGTTGATAGTCCAGGAAAGATACCAGTTGTCGGTACTGTCCTTAACGGTGACGATGCCTCCGGTCGTTACCTTGCCCGAACGCGGATCGCGCTTGCAGATATTCATAATGTGCTGAATTACCTCTTCGTCTGAGGTCGCAACGGTGGCGCTCATCCAGTTGGTGGCGTCAACATCCGAACAGAAGTTATCGGGATTGCCGTATTCGCCGTGCTCCGCCTGAGCGGCGATTGCTTTCCACATATCCCACGATTCGCCCGCACCGTTTTTAATACCGGACAGGTCGGGCGTATGGGTCTGATCGCCGTAGCAGGAGGTATCTGTGCAGCAGCCGTTGGTGATGAACACAAGGTCGTCCTCAATCAGGTCGATAGTCTGCTCCTTGCCGTCCTTGACATAAACGATCTGCTTGGCAACCTTTTTGTCGCCTACTGTGTCAATAATTACATTTCTTACATCCATGCCGTACTCAATGTGCACGCCGTGCGATTCGAGATACTTGACGAGCGGCAAAATCATGCTCTCATACTGGTTGTATTTGGTGAAGCGCAGCGCGCTGAAATCGGGCAGACCGTCAATATGATGAACATAACGGCAGAGGTAGCGCTTCATTTCAAGAGCGCTTGACCAGCGCTGGAATGCGAACATGGTCTGCCAATAGAGCCAGAAGTTTGTGCTCCAGAAGGAATCGGGCAGGACATCGGATATCTTCTTGTCCTCAAGATCCTTTTCGGGGGTTAAAAACAGCTTCGAAAGCGCTAAAGCCGAGTCCTTGTCAAGCTCGAATTTTTTGTCTGTATGGGCATCCTCGCCGCGGTTAACGGTGGCGCGGCAGAGCGAATAGTTCGGGTCGTGCTTGTTGAGCCAATAATATTCATCAAGCACCGAAACGCCCGGAGTCTCAATGGACGGAACATCGCGGAAGGTGTCCCACATTACCTCGAAGTGGTTGTCCATCTCGCGACCGCCGCGCATAAAGAAGCCCTTGGTAACATCCTTTCTTCCGTCGCAGCTGCCGCCTGCCAAATCAAGTTTTTCAAGCAGATGAATGTGCTCACCCTTCATCTGCCCGTCACGGACAAGATAAAAGGCGGCGGTCAGTCCCGCAAGTCCCGTGCCTATAATGTAAGCCGATTTTTTATCAACATCCTTCGGCTTTTCGGGATGAGCGAATGCTTCATAAGTTCCTGCAGAGTAATACATAATGAAAACCTCCTGTGTTTTTTCTTTATGCTTACATTATACCCGTTTTGCATCGGTTAACAATGGGCAGAAAAAGCTCCGTGATGAAATTTTTATCACGGAGCATAAGAGTGTAAAAATTTTTATCAAATCCGCCGAAATGATAAAATTAAAGCGCAAAACGGGAAAGAGCCGCAGACATCGAACCTTTAATCAGCTTTGCAAGCCTCTCCACAATAAGCTGCGGATCCTCGCGCATATCATCTCTGATCCAGTCGAGCATAAGCCCTATAAATATATATGAATACACCTGTGCGATGAACCGTTTATCCTCATCGCGAACGGTCATACCGGATGATTCTTCGTCTATAACGCTCAACAGCAAATCGTCAACCGGGGGTGTAAGATATTTTTCAACCTGCTCTCTTTGTACGCAGCGGTAAACATTCATAATAAACGGCTTGTTCTTCTGCACGGCTTCAAAAATCCGCAGCAGGCCCTGCTGCCATGTATCATAGGTTTTCTTCTCATCAAGCGCATGTTTCGCGTCTTCAAGACAGGACCATTCCACCAGATCATAAATATCCTTGAAATGATAATAGAAAGTCATGCGGTTGATGCCGCAATCATCGGCAATATCGCCGACCGTGATTTTAGTAAGCGGCTTTTTCAGCAGCAGATTCTTGAGCGACTGTTCCAAAGCTCGTTTTGTTATCTGTGACATGGTGATTTGCGCCTCCTTAAGAACTTTTTCCGATTGTGCCGATTATTTTTCCTCATAGGTGAATGCCACCGCTCCGGCATTGCATACAGGACACTTAAAGTCTTGTGAAAGTTCATCAAACTTCGTTTCCGTTCCAACATCCAAAGACTTTCTATACGATTTCTCCTACCGTGAAGTGAAAATATTCAGGACACGGATATTTTGAATGATTGCACTTCTGTTTTGGTTATTCGGGCTATCTCTCGTCACCGAGAAAAAATACGGCAACCCGTACCGGAGCCGCAATGGGATACAATAATGGTGTCAATATCGCAAATTCAAATATTGCCTTTAATGTCAAGAAATTTTTATGCACGGCAGCTTTTGTTTTTTCGGCATCTTCGAGGCATTAAGAATGACAGATAAATATTTTTCGGAATAATGCCCGCCGCCTGCAGTGTGTTTTCCGTCGTATCCACCGTGGTCTTGATAGGGTTTTTCTTTCCGCAAACCTTTCAATAGGCAATATTAAGAAGGCCGTCCTTTTTCAATCGATCCATAAAGAAATCTTTGTAACAGAACTCATTATATCACAAAAAGCGGATAACTGCAATTATTTCTACTCGCTCGTGCTGTTTTAAGTTGTGTGCAGAATAAACGGTGAATGTAACCGAGCTTAGGCAAACGAAATCCTGCACATCTTCGTTTCAAAGTTAGTTGTTCACGAGCAGCGTGAACGGTTCAAGCAAAACCCGAAATAGCGAATTGATTTTTATTTCCGTTATGTCGGCAATATAACCTAACGAAGGCGTTCTTTGTGTGAATTTTGTTAATCACGGGTTTTCAGCACGGTTTTTAGCTGTGCCGATTTTTTATCCTATCAAAAACTGTAACAGAAAAATCTCGGCTAAAATATGACAGTTTCTAATTTTAGCCGAGATTTTCGTTGACTTTGCGGGCATAATAAAGTATAATAATCATGAAGAAAACTATACTCAGCCGAGGTGTATTATGGCCTATATTAACCGACATATAGAACAGCGTATCACCGAACTGTCAAAGACTTGGTCGGCAATTTTACTTACCGGTCCGCGTCAGTCCGGCAAAACCACGATGCTTAAAAACCTTGCCGAAAAGGAAAATATCGGGCGGGAATATATTTCGCTTGACGATTTAACCGTCAGAGAAATGGCAAAAAACGATCCGAAAATGTTTTTGCAGCTTCATAAACCGCCGATTATTATTGATGAGGTTCAGTATGCACCGGAGCTGTTCACCTATATCAAAATTCATGTAGATACCTATCATAATCCCGGCGATTTCTGGCTGACCGGTTCGCAGGTTTTCAGCTTAATGAAAGGTGTTCAGGAGTCACTCGCCGGCAGAGTTGCCCTTTTGAATATGTCGCCGCTTTCACAAAGGGAAATTGTCGGCGCACAACCGCGCCCCTTTACCACCGATTTTGAGGCACTGGCAAGAGACAGTAAAATTATAAAACCGCTCACCACACCCGAAATGTACGAGCGTATATGGAACGGCTGTATGCCGGGGATATTAAGCAGAGCGTACACCGACCGAAATATGTATTATTCCTCTTATCTTTCCACCTATATTGAGCGTGATGTTCGGGAACTTTCGGGCGCAATCGACGCACTGAAATTTGCAAAATTTATCACGGCGGTAGCCGCCCGTGCCTCCCAGCTTGTGAATTATAAAGCGATTGCCGATGACGCGGATATCGATCAAGTTACCGCAAAAGCATGGCTGCAAATTCTTGAAACGCTGGGGATCATTTTTCTGCTGCACCCGTATTCCAACAATGTGCTGAAAAGGACCATTAAAACGCCGAAGCTGTATTTTTATGATACGGGTCTTGTTTGCTATCTTACAAAATGGTCGTCGCCCGAGGTTGCCGAAAGCGGAGCCATGAGCGGCGCACTGCTTGAAAATTTCACGGTTTCTGAGATTATGAAAAGCTATCAGAATGCCGGAAAAGAACCGTACCTTAACTATTATCGCGATCGAGATGCAAGAGAGATCGATGTGATTATCGAGGGCGACGGCAAACTGTGTCCGCTTGAAATTAAAAAAACAGCTACCCCCGATAAGCGAATTACCAAAACTTTCAGCCTTATCGATAAATCGCCCTTGGTGCTCGGCACCTCTGCCGTGCTCTGCATGAGCGACCGCCTCTCTGCCTTCGACAGAGAAAACCTCATCGTCCCGATTTGGATGATATAAAGGAGTAATTTTATGGAAGATACAGAACGCCGCGCTGCAGCAAAAAGTTTTTCTGAGTATTGGAAAGAAAGAGGATATGAAAAGGGCGAAAGCCAACCGTTTTGGCTTTCCCTTCTTCGTGATGTACTGGGAGTGGAATCACCGGAACAATTCATAATCTTTGAGGAACAAGTGCGTCTTGATCATACAAGCTTTATTGATGGAATAATACCGTCCACTCACGTTTTGATTGAGCAAAAAGGCACAGGAAAAGACCTGAAAAAACCGATCAAACAGTCAGACAGGACATTGCTTACACCGTTTCAGCAAGCCCAACGCTATTCTGCCGTTTTACCGTATTCACAACGACCTCGTTGGATTATCACTTGTAATTTTGAGGAATTCTTGGTTTATGATATGGAAAAGCCAAATGGGGAACCGGAACAAATTTTTCCGAAGGATCTTGCAAAGGAATATGATCGGCTGATGTTCCTTGTTGATGCAGACGATGAAAATATCCGACGTGAAATGTAAGTATCTATTCAAGCAGGTAATTTGGTAGGAATCCTATATGATGAAATTCTGAAACAGTATCACGACCCGGAAAATGATAATTCGCTGAAAAGCCTTAATAAATTAATTGTCCGTATCGTATTTTGCCTTTACGCCGAAGATGCCGGCATATTCGGTGGTCACTCTAAGTTTCATAATGGAGGATAGGGCCCGTATGAGGATGAACAACTCAGCAGTTTCCCTTAGACGGTGTATCGCTGTTGAATAAAGTAGCTCTCCGGAAGAAAGATCTCCAGCATACCGATTGTGGTGGTCGGAAAGTGCTTTTCCGTGGAAGTGGAATACGCAAAATAGTAGCCGGGAGTCTTCAGATTGTTGAGTTCGGTGGTCAAGCCGTCCACTCTACCCATTTTGGCGTGGACATTTACGCCGTTCATGTGGATGCTGCCGTCCACATCCAGCGTGGCTTGCGGGTTCGGCGTGTTGATGCCGACCTTCTTTTTCCGAAGCGCAATGAGTGGCGTACCCTGCGGGGCAGTAAAATACAGATCCAGACTGCTCAAGGAATAGAGCTTGTCTTGGATCTGTAGATGAAAGTCGTAGGAACTGTTGGCATCCAGACTGCACAGTTCCAAATTGGAGTAGCTGAAAGAGGTTCCGCTTTTTGTCGTGCCGGAATAGATGCTGGTGTAGCTGCTCTCACTGGTTTTCTTGTACCGATACCGCACATAAACCACGCTGTTTTTCTGCGTCCCGTCTACGGTCACAGCAGAAATAGAGCCACTGAATTTGAGCTGCATTTCCGCTTCGATATCGTTGGTTCGCCGGAGCGTTATCGAGGTTATTTTCGGCTTGGTGTAGGGAATGACCGTCACCGTCTGTGACGTTTCGGCGGTGTAGCCGCGGGAGTCCGTGACCGAGAGCGTGACCGTCACACTGCCGGACTTGGCGAGCTTTCCGGCTGTGATAGCAGACCCAGTTGAATTGGATGCGGATAAACCGTTGCAGGAAGCTGTGTAATGGGAGATGGACGCCCCGTTCTTCGCAGTCGCCGTTCCGGGGTTGACCTTGAGGGTCGAGTAATCTGTTTCATATGTTGCTCTTTGTTTATCGCAATTAAATTGAGCCGGCTATCCGTTTTGCAAGCTCGGACTTTTGCTTAGGATGAATATCGTTGCTTTCGCAAATATCGCGGCAAATGACAGTTTTAACATTTCTTTCTTTGAACTGGATTTCATATTGTGATTGCTGTATTTTACGCCAAGCTTCCTTATTTGCGTCTATATAATCGGCCAACTGAATAACGGTAAAGGGCAAATTCTCATCCTCAAAAGCCTCTCGCCAATAATAAATCAAAGCCGAAAGCATTTTTTCGTAAACATCACTTTCCTTCTCGGAAGCGTTACTCTCTCCCTGGTACCAAATAACACCCGCCGCCGAAAACGGCGCTATTTTTTTTACCTGGAAATCATAAAGCAAGGAATTTACTCTGTTCCACGGATATTGGTTATCGTAACACTCCTCCCAGGGAATATTTAAGGCGCTGTCTTCAAAAGCCTTTTTCGGAAGAAAGCATTGTATTTTCGCCGCACCCTGATAACAGGTTATAAGTCCCACGGCACAACCCTTTTTTCCCCTAAGCTCTTTTCCTACTAAATACCCAAGGCAGGACCAGTCGGCTACATTAACCCTGTCTGCCATAACCCATCCGTCCTGCGGGAAAAAGCTTTCGCCTCTCTCAACCCTTTCGGTAGAAAAAAGCCGTAGCATTGAATCGCTTTTGCATAATTCCATATTATAATCGGACATTCTGAGCTTAAACTGCATATTAGACTGACCGCCCAATATGTAAACCTCGCCGATATAAATATTGTGAAGAATTTGCTTTTTACCCTCAAGTGAAACAGCAAGCTCGTAAGGTCCTCCGTAGGGCATAGGCGGCAGCTCTATCTGCCAATCGACGCCCACCTTAAGCTCCTCAACCCGATTTCCGCATATCTCGGCCCCTACGTTTCCGCCGCCTGTACCGAATATTCGAATGGGCTTGTTTGCCTGAAAAACCATATTATCGCTAAACAAATCATTTAATCTCATAGTCTGCTCCTAAAAACTCCATGCTCACTTTACAAGTAAAACATCGCTCTTTCTTGCATTTAAGGTGATTGTTGCCGATATTTCGGACTGTTTAGAAACGCTGAATATGTGAGTCTGTTTGCCGATAAAATCTAATGTTACGGTTTGATTGTCACTGTCGCTGGGATTAGCGACAAATACAAGGTATTCAGGCGTTTTACCCTCAGCTTTATAAAAGCTCACCTTAACCTTTGACTCCTCGGGAAGAACTCCGTTTTCCCAATAGGGATTCCACTCGGCCGATTCGAATGGGAAGCTGTCAACCGCTTTCCAAATGAGAGAAATAACTTCCAGCGGTTTTCCGATATCGTTCGGTCTTGAAAGCATTCCGTGAATAAGTCCTATTGAAAGGGAGTCTTCAAAGCTCCAATTATCAAAGGTATAGGCAAGATATTCATACGGAATACCGAAATTTCTTGCAGAATATTCGGTCCTCATATAGTCAAGCGGAATTTTATCTATACCGTTCGCGTTAATGTAAGATTGCGAATGCTCACCGTCCCAGTTTAAATGGGAGAATGAAAGTGCCGGAATATTACAGCAATTGCTTAAATGCGGATTCACCATTTTACCGAGTGGCTCGAAATATTCGTACACATTTTTCATAAAGTTTCTAAGAGCTGTTATGTTATATGTGGGCCGAATATTACCATTGCGGTCTGTGTAACCGCAGCCGTGACTGGCATTTATGCAAGGAATCGGATACAGCGTTGAATCCAAATAAACACCGTCGAAATCGTATTCTTCGGTAAGCTTTTTAATACCCTCAGCCATATCCTTCGCATACCGGGAATTAAAACACAGACTGTAGGCGCGTTGATTAGGCTTACGGTACCAACCGCCCGCATAGGCTCCGCAGGGGTGCAGACTGCGCGAGGTGGCATATTCGCTGTATTTCGGATTAAGGGTGGAAAGCTCGTAACCGAAATACGGAATAACCTTTATGCCGCGCTTATGGCATTCGGCGACAATGGTTCGGGCTAATTTTTGCGTGGGTTTTGAAAGCTCCCAGTAATTTTGAATCTTATTCCACTTTTCGTGAATTACAAGGGTTGTTACGCCCAGCCGCTTAATGCGGTCATAGCCGATTTCGCTACTGCCTTCTGTCACAGGCTTTGCAAGAAAATCGTCATATTCCTCCAAAATCTTTTTAAAGCAGTCGATGTGCAGGATTTTTTCTTTGTATGGATTAGAGGGGAAGGGCTTTACCGGTGTTGCCTGAAGTGCCATTTTAAAACTGAGTGGCGGGTAGGTATAGTTCTTCGGCCTACCCTCTATGGGTTTCCAAGCTTCAATTGTTTTATCTATCAAATGGAAACGCAACAAAACTTCGTCCTTGCCGTCAACAATTTCAATGGCATTGTTCTCGTCGGCGGGCTCCCAATTTTCGTTGCTGTCCGCACACCAGCAGAGGCCCTGCTTTTCATTACCCAACCACAAAAGCGGCTTAAAGGGCAGTTTCATAGAGCAAGGAATCGCACGGCTCATACAAACGCTTGATAATCGGAAGCCCCGGCTCTCGTCTTCAAAGGTCGGAATAGGTGCCGCCGGATAATAATGGAACAGCGAGAAATATTCTTTTTTCAAAGGAATTTCAAGCCAGAGCCTGTCCAAGGAATATTCGTTGGGCTTAACCTTATCAACGCCGAATACCTCGGCAACGGTTCTTCCTCTCGGCATAATTTTTATATCCATATCGCAATAGCCGTCAAAATCTGTTTTAAGCGCGGTGTTTACGATAAAGGAGCTGCTTTCCTGCGAACAGCATAAGGTCACCTGCTCTTCATTCGCACTCATCACAAAGGGGCTTTGCTCCTTCCAGACTATTTCCTCGCCGTTTTCAAGACCTACAAGTCTTATCGGGGCGTTTAATATTTCGTTACCCCGACTTACAATAGATGTGAACAGCACATTTTTGTCTACTGTATATGTTCTGTCCCACATAGAAACGGCGCAAAGGTCATTCCCTTCCGATACGCTCATGGGAATCCAGGGTGTAATTGGCTTTTTCATAAAAAACTCTCCTCGTATAATAGTAATTGTGTGTTGGTTTTTAATCGTAACAAGGTACTCACCGAACCTTGTTACGGTATATCCGCCACATAGCAGAAAACGAATGGTGCGTCAAGGGCGGCGAAGCCGTTCATCTTGACCCTTTACGCGGCAGAATTTTTCTGCTAAATGTTTGTCAGGTGTTCGCATATCCATGATATAATGCCGTTGAAAACGGCAGGGACAAGTTCAGATTCTCCTTGTTGCACCCTTTTGGGCGGCTTCTGAAGCAAGTCTGTTCCCCTGAACCGGAAGTTAACTGCAAACACACAGGATGTTTATCCGAGTCGCTTTCGCCCGATAGCAGTAGGGCTTTTCGCATTGAAAGCCTCGGAACGGATACTGATGCGCGAGGTTGCTGATGCTCCGGGTATCATGGGTAGCTGAATGCCTGTCGTTTTTAAAATTTATTCCGCCGGGAGGTGAAACAATTGAATAACGCACTATTTGTGGGCATTGATGTAAGCAGCAAAAATAATGTTGCTTACATCATGAAGCCCGATGGGGACAAGCACAGCCTGTTTTCCATTCCGAACAATCGCCCCGGAGCCGAAATTCTTGTTGACCGAATTGTTGAGGTTCTGCGCAGGCTTCTCTTGCCAAATATGCCGGTCTTACATGGACACAGCACCAGTCAAGCGAGTTTGAGGCGGAAGATACCCGCCTTATTCGCTACGGCAATCACCACTTACGCTACTATCTTTGCGAAGCCGCCAATTCTCTGAGAAAATGCGACCCGGAGTTTCGGCGTTTCTACAACCTCAAATTCCATGAGGTCTCAAAGCACCAACACAGACGCGCACTCGCTCTTACTGCACGCAAACTGGTCAGGTTGGTTTATGCTCTGCTGAAAACCAACCGCCTGTATATCCCGCCGGAGGAATAATTCCAGCAAATTCTGACGTCCTGTCAAAAAATCCTTACGGGCAGGGCTTGGTTAAGTGTACCTTTCTTGCACCTTTTCTTGGATTTTTGCCGCTGTTTTTATTAAATTATTTTGCATTACCCACTTGACTTTTCACCATAGGACTTTTAGTGTGTTCTGAAATCAAGATTTTTCAGCGGATATTTTTCCTCGGTCAACCGCCTTAGCTTTTCAGGCTCGGTTATTCCCGTTTCTTCCGAAAGAATTTTTCCGTAAAGCTCGAACCAAACATCGGAAATCGCCGTGTCACCTTCCTTAATGTCGGGCATATTAAAGCTGTAATTAAGAATTTTCGTAGCCTCCTTATAATGGTTCAGACCCATTAAAGCCTTAACTTTGTAAAGTTTCAGCCTGCCGTCCTTTTGCATATCACCTATTTGGCTGTAGGCTTCAAGCCATTCGCTGTAATGCTTTGCCTGTAAATATGTTGTTGCGGTATCAATAAGGATGCCTCGGCAGGTTTTATTTAGTTCGAAGGCTTTTTCCATATATGTATAAGCCTTCTCTATGTCGTGACATTCGTTGCGGTAAATCATTGCGATATTTCGGTAACACCAAGCGTTAGCCTTCTTTTCCACCGATTCCAAAAACAGACTTAATGCAGTATCGGTATTTCCGCTTGCATATTCCATAACGCCCAAGTGCATAAGGGAATACCAATTACGGTTTTCGGGCGTCTCCAACGATTTCTTTAAAAGATTATGCCAAAATTCATCAATCACATAGCCTTTCGGCTCTGCCGTTACAGTTCTTTCGGCAAGCCTTCCCGTTTCAAGCAGGTCTATCCATTCTTGCTGAGCTTCTGTTAAAGAGTTATTCGGTATTTTGATTTCACTTGACAGAGACGGCAGATTTTGAGCCTTTCTGGCAATCTCTTCCAAAGCGCCCCAGCCTGAGCCTAAGCAAAGTATTTCGCCCGAAACCGCCTTATCATTCCTGACGCCGGACAGGGTGTTATTCACGCCGCCTTCAAATAATTTTTCAAGCTTTCCGCTGACGATGCCGACTGCGGTATCCCAAGCTCCGTGAACCCTTTCCCCGCAATTTATCGGGCCGTATGCCTCCACCCAGCTCCAAGTTTCACCGTCTGACATAGGTATATGCTCAAGCTGAGTTCTTGCAAGCCCTGCCTGAATTTCAATATAACCGTCATTACTGCCGTCGGATAAAAATCTATTCCAGTTTTTGCCTCCCTCGCCCTGCCCCCAAACAAATAGCTTTCTTCCCTTTAATTCGGAAGTGGAGCACTGCAGCAAGCCATAGCCCTCTTGATCGACAGCGGTTATCCATTTTTCACCGCCGTCGGCTATGTTGTAAAAAAAGTCCAGCGAACGGCTGATATTATCGGGATACGATACATCTGTGTCAAGGGTATAAGGGAGTGCCGAATAATCAAGCACATAGTGATCATTGCCGAAATAGTTTATAAATGTTTCGTTCGTCGGAACAATGACCCTTGTTTTTTTATAGGCAGGTACTGCTATGTTTGACCACCAATACATCCATATATCCTTGCCCGTTCTGTTTTCGATTTTCGGTCTTATGTATAAAAGGCTTGAATTTTTGGGAATCCATGCGTCTATACTGTAAAGCACGCCGCGTATTCTCTCATATTCAAACATACGGACGCCCTCACTGCCATCGGGCATAGTGATTTTTTGGGCAAAAAGCGGGTCGCAGGTAAGCGGGTTATGACCCTTGATTGAAACATTAAATTCCACACCGCCGCTAAACCAAGCGTTTCTAAGGGCTAAATTTCCGGGTTGGAAAACAGGGTTGCAATAAAGCAACTCTCTGCTTGTTTTCTTATCAATCAAAGACCATAATCTGCCGCCGAGCTCGGGCAAAAATACCGCTTTTAAATTCTCATTCTCAAGAACTACCGAATTAAATATTCTGTTCTTTATTTCGCGGTTATATCCGTCCTGCCGGCAATACGGCAGCATTGTTGAAATCATACCCTTATTTATGTATTTCTTTAATTCTGCGGGTACGGCATCTGTAGTCTCGATTTTTGCATGAATATAGCTTACATTTTTAATGTCGGGCAACGGATTTTCTTTCCCCAAATCGGCACTTGGCATAGTATAGGACGCAGTATAACATTTAGACATAGTAACCTCCGAAACAGTTTTTTTTCATTATAAAAAAATCAGGTCTCTTAAGCAATGTAAAATAACACCTGTTTTTTGTAAAAAACGCTTATTCCATTTTAATCCCATATGTGTTAAAATATAACAAAAAGAAGGTTGCTGTGATAATATGAAGAATTATTATGATATAAATATCGGAGAAATTTCGGTTGTTGTGAAGAAAAATGAAACCTCTGAATTCGTCTTCAAATGTGAAAACAGAAGTAATGACGGTTTTGTATTCGTAACAGGCGGAAAAGGCATTTTTGAGGGTCGTAAAGAAAAAATCGGGCTTCAAAAAAATTCACTTTTAATTATAAGCAAGGGAGAAAATTATACAATCTCAGCCTTGGATGACGATTTTGAATACATTACAACCGCCTTTGATATTATTCCTATAAATGCTTTCAATACAATAGGCTTACCAATCTTTATGGACATCAATCCGCATAGGTATTTGGTAAACCAATTTGAATGGATGCTTAAAATCTGGAACGAACGCTCGGCTTTATATGTTTTAAAAACAAAAATTCAGTTAGAGCAGATAATAATAGATTTATTTAATATTAATTCCAAAAGTAGGGATTATTTATCCGATGAAAATCGATTGCTGCCCGCCATCGATTACATTAACCGTTTCTATGACAGGGACATTTCGTCTAAAGAGTTGGCTGGAATTTGTAAATTAAGCGTTTCGCATTTCAGAAGAGTATTTAAAGAAAAAATGAACTTGACCCCACTTAAATACAGGGAAACGGTTCGTATATACTGGGCAAAGAAATTGCTTATAAGCGATCTTTTTACCGTTTCGGAAATCGCACTTAAGCTTGGGTACTATGATGTTTATCATTTCAGCAAGGATTTCAAAAAATATACTAATATGTCGCCTAAAGAATATATACGGAATTATAGGACCAATCACTAAATCTCAGAAATTTTCACACCTCGGAAAAGCGACAAAAACATGGGTCGGGGATGCGGCGGTTCAAGACTGAACCTTGCCACAATATCCGGTGGGTATTTTTTTGGCTTTGTAGGCGTTTGTTTTATCTCAAACGGCCCTAAGGCTCGATGAAACTATTTCTGTCCGATTGTACGGGGGTTAATCATTAACCTCAATAATTTTCAAGGCTTCTTCTGCCGTTAATTCGCCGCGCAGATATTTATCCCGTGCCGCCGAAGCAGCTTCGCTCCAATCCCAATACATTTCAATAGATATTCCTTTGGGAAGTTGCTTAAGGGCATAGGCGGCGCGCTCATATCGCTTATACATTTTCTGTTTAGTGCGTTCGAAAGCCTTCAAAACAGGATCTGTGTCAACAGCAATTTTATGCCTGATTATCGGTGCAATTTCCTTGCAGGTCTTTCCGTTACTGATAACCCTATCACAATACCGAGTTGCTTTTCTTGTCTTTGGAATAAAATATTGTCCGCAACAAAAGCATCGGGCAACATTGGGATTGGAATTCAAATAGTGGATCAAAAGGAATTGAAAATAATTCTTAATAGACCTAAAGCGGTATTCCGTATTCATAGTGCCGGTAAAGGTATAGCATTGTGTAAATGTCCCTTGGGAAAGATTTGCATACTTCTCTTCAAAATCCAAGGGAATACCAAAAGACAGGTCTTCCAAGACTTCTCGAAGTTGAATATAAGAAATTACCGGCTCAGTAATATGTTCGCAAATTTTATATTTGGCGTTATACACATACATTGCTGTCCCATCGTCCTTGGGTGTGTGATCCAAAAGGTCAAACCGCAGCAATGAGCCGAGTGCAGGATATAGGTCTTCAATATCATACACCAATTCGTTGGCTTCGGTCAGAAGTTTATCAAAGGCATCTAAATAGACGGTACCGTAATTCTCGGGATCGCCATCATCCTCTGTCTTCTCTGCCAGTTCTTCGATTTTTATTAACGAATCCAGATAGGTATTAAAATCCAACTCTGCAAACCATATGAGCTCAGCGCCAATAGTTGTTTTATCAAGTACATTCTCGCCCTTGTTCGTAACAAGGGTTCTTTTTATTATACCGTCTTTTTGCAGTGTTACATAAAGTCCCGGTGTTCTTTGCATCTAACGATCCCTCCTTTTTGTCTAAAAGTAAACTTTTGCATTTTTTGAAAGATCACTCTTTTATTTAGAAAAAGTGCTTTACTTTTTACAATTATATCACGGTCGGGCAGAAATGAAAAGCCTGACCTTACAACTAAACAGCCTGCCGACAGGATATGAGTGGGCGGCCTTTGGCGATGACAGCAGTTTGCGAAAACTGTGCCGAGAGAGAAAGATGCACTTCGGTGTGTTCCGAAAGGACTTGGCAAGCGAAGGTTTGCTCTCAACACTACACGGTCGAAAAAAGAGCGTAGGAACAATGTCGGGCGTACAGGTAAAATCTGCGGAGAAGCGAGGAAGGCTTATAAACTTTCTCTTGTAAGAAACAGTCGTTATCTGCAGCTGTAGGCATTATTTTATTGCTTGCAGCGTGGGCAGGAGGTGTTCCTGCAAAAATAAATACGGTTCGATTTTTCGGGAGCGGTAAAAGGTTATTTTTTAAAGGTGGGATGTTTATGATTGTTTTAAAAGAATTCTTAAAACAAAACTTTAGGCAAAGGAGTGTGTAAAATGTCAACCGAAAAAACACTGTCACTTGTGCGGATGTCGGATGTGCGTCTGCAAGAAGTTAATTGGCTTTGGAAACCGTATATTCCGTTTGGGAAGCTGACAATTATTCAGGGCGATCCCGGCGAGGGCAAAACAACGCTTGCCTTAAGACTTGCCGCCGCCTGCTCTTCCGGCACGGCTTTGCCCGGTATGGAAATCGCACAACCGTTTAATGTGATTTATCAAACAGCGGAGGACGGGCTCGGTGATAAGGAACTGAGTACCGCCGAAAAGCTGCGGCTCGAAAAAATCCTCGGCAGAAAAATATCCCCGATTTGCTTTGACTGCTATTCAACACAAGAGGAATACGAGCAAGGAATGTCTTTGATTTTATAAACAAGGAGTGTTGAATGAAAATTTACTGTGCTAAGCGAAACGGCGTGAGCATAGTATGTATTATCAAAGAAAAGAACCGAAAGGCAGGCGACCGCACCGTGGGAAAGATTAGGCCACAATATTCGTTCAACAATCCAAACTCGGTGGAGGACACTGCCGAAATGCTTTTAAAACTTTTTATAGAGGCAAATAAGCCAAAGGTTGAAAAAGCGATAAAAACCGCTGTTCAGAAGAGCGAAAAAGCAATGAGCCATTCTGCGTAAAGCAGGGTGGCTTTTATAAAAAAGAATAGCGATTATTCGCTGGACTTGTGAAAACGATTGTGGTATTGTGTTGTCACAAAATTGCAGGAAAGGAGAAATTTTCATGAATATAGCGGCTTACTGCCGTGTATCAACCGAAAAGGAAGATCAGTTAAATTCGCTGGAAGCGCAGAAAAACTTTTTTAAGGAATACACCGACCGTTCGGGGGACAGGCTTGTAAAACTGTATGCCGACGAAGGCTTATCGGGAACAAAAATTAAAAACCGAAAGCAGTTTCTTAAAATGATGACGGATGCCGAAAGCGGACTGTTTGATATGGTGGTTGTAAAAGACATCTCGCGCTTTGCGAGGAATACCGTTGACCTGCTCCAGAACATAAGAAAATTAAAATCGCTCGGCATAGAAACGCAGTTTTTAACGGCGAATATGACAAGTATGGGCAACAGCGAATTTGTACTTACCGTGTTCGGTGCGTTAGCGCAGGAGGAAAGCGCAAACACCTCCAAGCGTGTAAAGTTCGGCAAAAAGATAAACGCTGAAAAAGGCAGAGTGCCGAACATTGTGTTTGGGTACGATAAAACGATCGGCGATTATTTTAATCTGACGATCAACAAAGCGGAGGCCGATGTGGTTCGTCGGATTTACCGGTGGTATTTAAACGAGGGCTACGGTGCGGCTAAAATAGCCGCTATGCTCAACGCCCGCGGAATCAAAACCAAACGGGGGTGCGAGTGGTCGCAAAATGCGGTCTGCCGAATTCTTGAAAACGAGCTGTACACCGGAAAAATCGTAAACGGAAAAGAAGAGGTTTCCGACTTCCTTACCGGCAAACGCACCTTAAAAAATGAGGATGAGTGGTATGTGGCAGACCGCCCCGACCTTCGCATTATCAGCGATGAGGACTTTGCCGAGGCAGGAAGGCTCAAAGCGGATCGGGGTGAAAAATTTCGGGTGGATAAAGAGCGACACAGCAATCAGCATCTTTTCTCCACGCTGATAAAATGCAAGGATTGCGGTTGGTCGTTCAGAAGATGCGTGCGTACTTACAAAAACACCTATGTCAGTTGGGTTTGCTCGGGGCATAACAGGGGTGCGGACAGTTGCCCCAATGCCGTATCGGTTGATGAAAACGAACTGATAGAGGTTATTGAGCAGTACTTTGCAAACATACTAAAAGCCAAGAAAAATGTTACCGAATATGTGGTAAACGAATTCCAAAAGGTGTACCGTGCAAAGGACGAAAATGTTGCGTACGAAAAGGAACTGCATACAGCGATTGAAAAACTGAAACGCAACCGCCAAAAGTATATGGATATGTATACTGACGACCTTATTACCCGAGAGGAATTGAACGCAAAAATCGGCGGAGACAAGCAGGAGATGGACAGGCTGCAGGAGGAGCTTAAAATGGTGGAACAGCACTTGACCAAAGGCGACCTACTGCAAATGATACTCGCCGACACCTTTAAGGAAATTGAGGACATCAGCAATTTAAGGGGAATTACCAACGCACAGCTAAGACGGGTGATAGACAGAATAGAGGTTGACCGAAACGGAAACGTTGAGGTCTTCCTCAAGCTCTTTAGAGAGTTGGGTTTTGACGGAACAGTTCGTATTTGTAACAGCTGTACATAAAGATGTTACCGAAAGATTATCGCATGAAAATCCGCAGCTTTACCGCAGTGTTAAGCAGGTGCTTGAAAAAAATAAGCAGGAAAGGCATATAAGGGGAGGAATGGCGACAAAGCGGAAGTATAAAGGAGAAAACGGCTTGACAATTTAAGCCTTTAATGCTATAATAGCGTTGCAATTTAGGGAGCTTGATGAAACTCAGGCTGAGAGGGAGTCCGTTATACTATGACTCCGACCTGTGACCTGATACGGATAATGCCGTCGTAGGAAAATACGCAAGGAGTATTGCCGCAGGTCGATTTTGCCTGCGGCTTTTTTATTCGCAGGGGATTGCAGAATAAAAAGGAGTGTTAAAAAATGTCAACAACAAAAAATTCTGTTTACAAGCTTACCTTGAGCGCGGTTTTCGTAGCTTTGGCAACGGTTCTGAGCCTTATTGAGGTTATTAGAATGCCGCTCGGGGGTTCGGTAACTCTGCTTTCCATGCTTCCGATTGTTATGATTTCCATAATGTTCGGACTTAAATGGGGCTTCGGCACCGCGTTTGTGTATGCCCTCGGTCAGTTGGCTTTAGGTCTTCCAGAGGTTCTCACATGGGGGCTTACGCCGGCTATGCTTATCGGTACTGTCTTATTCGATTACATAATTGCCTTTACGGTTTTGGGCATTGCGGGAATTTTTGCGAAAAAGGGCTATGCCGGCATTTGCGGCGGCGTTGCGCTTGCAATCTTCTTAAGATTTGTAAGCCACTTTATATCCGGCTATGTTATATATAAAAATCTTGAGCAGTTTAAAATTTTCGGAAATATTTTTACAAACCGTCCTTTCCTTTATTCTTTGGCTTACAACGGCTTTTATATGTTGCCCGAGCTTGTTATCACAACCGTTGCGGCGGCAATCATTTTCCGTATACCAGCGGTGAAAAAGCTCTTCGCCCAATAAATTTTGCTTGTCTTTTTTCCGTCTTTTTGTTATAATGGCTTTTACGGAAAAGAGGCGAGTGTATATTGCGAGAATTCGGCATACGGCTGAAGAATACTTTTTTCAGTAAAAAATTCATCGGTTTTTGCCTGATAGGAATAGTAAATACCTTTAATACGGCTTTTTTTTCATGGCTCGCGCATTTTAAAATTCAGCAGAATATTTCCGCATATATCGGATATTTTATTTCGCTTACAATTAATTACATACTTAACAGCAAAACAGTATTCAAATGCAAGCTTTCGCTTAAAAAATATTTTTGCTTTTTACTTTCATATATACCGAATTTTCTGATTTATACATTTGCGAGTATGCTGACGATAAATGTGCTGAAAATAGGTCAGTTCTGGGCAACAACCATTGCTACGGTAATCGGCGGACCCGTCACTTTCGTTATAATAAAGCTGTTCGCCTTTGAGGAACGGCTTAAAAAGTAAATAAAAACAAGCACAGGGCAGACCGTTCGGTCCGCCCTGTGCTTGTTTTATTACAGCTCTTTTTCGTGAAGCATGACGCCTGTGCTTTTAAGAAGCTTTTGAAGCTTTTTTATATCTGTATCTGCAAAATTGTCCGTTATAGCCGCGGCAGTTCCGGCAGCCTGACCGGAAACGGCGCATACAGGTATTACACGGGTTATATCCCACATTGAGTCCGTTACGGAAATGCATCGTCCTGCCGTTATAAGGTTTGAAATTTTTTTGCCGTAGAGCGTCGAGAACGGCAGTTCATAAACGGGACCTGCCTTACGCCAATCTGAGAAAAGACCCACGCTGTCGGTATGCTCACGGCTTATGTCGCCGTCGTTTTGTGTGAAAATGCCGTCTATTCTTCTTGTCATTCTTATTTGAGGTATTGTGGCTATACTTGATATTGTCCGTTCGGGCGAAACCCCGCCGCCCTTTAAAAATCTGTCAAGCAGGGTTTTGTGGGAATACTGTACAAGTCGAGTCAGCTCATCTGCGTCAAGTCCCGTAAACCTCACGGAGGATCTGTCGGCATTTAATTGTTCCTTAGTCTTTTGAGTATCCGGAATATCACAGGCGCCGAGCTGCTTTAAATTAAATGTGCCGTTTTCGGTAACATAGCTCCAAGCGGCAGGCACATTGCCCTGACCGAAAATAACGGTATTTTCACCGCTTAAGTTGCATATATCGGCGTCTCCCGTGGTATCTATTACGGTTTTAAGCTCTACCGCGCTTCTGCCCGACTTATTTTCAAGTATCAGGTGGGTTATTTTACCGTTTTCGGTCAACGCATCGCAAGCTACGGTGCCGTAAAGTATTGTTACGCCGGACGACTTTAAAAGCTGTTCGGCTTCTATCGCGAAAACATAAGGATTATACTGAACCTCAAATCGCTTTTTACGGCGTTCCTCCCTTGTTCCTCCGTTTAACCATTCGGGACAGTATTTGCCTTCATACCCGTGCCTTACGGAAAGCCGTAACAGCTCCTCGGCTATTCCGAAGCTTACCTGTCTGCCCGTTCCGTCGCAAAGGGGGAGATAAATTGTTACAAGTCCTGCTGTCGCAAGTCCGCCGAGCATAAATTCACGCTCGATAAGCATTGTTTTACTGCCGTTTCTTGCGGCGGCTAACGCCGCAGAAATCCCGGCTATTCCGCCGCCTGCTACTACCGTTTCATATTTTTGTAAAATGGGAACGGTTTTTTCGGGTTCCTTTATATAATTCATTTTCTGGTGCTCCTTACCTTTTCAAATACAGTGTGTATCGGTCCGCTTTTGTATGCGTTTTTCTTAAAAATCTCATAAACGGAGCAAGCCTTGTCCACAAGGCATACCAATACGCTTTCACGGTATGAGGGCGGAGTAAATGTAAGAGGGAACATATGCTTTTTTATAATATCCTCTTCTATGGGTGTGAGGCTGAAATCCTCCGAAGCGTTTTTGTATGCGGCTTTCGGGTGATAGCGCCCGTGCATAGGACGGTTTTTATCGGGAATGTGCCAGTCATACAAAAAATAATCGTGCAAAAGCGCGCCGCGCACAAGTTCATTTTTGTGAAGCCTTAAAAAGCCGAGCCTTACCGATAAACGGTAACAGAAGTACGCCACGGCTATGCTGTGCAGTAAACAGGAGGTATTGCCGTGCTGAATATATTGAGCTGTTTTTAAGAGTCTTGAATGTTCCGCCGTTTTTACGGCAAAGTCGAAAAAAGCATCATCTTTCATAATAATTTAATTATACCGCTGTAACTGTTTTTGTCAACAACGAAGGCGAAAGTTTAAAATAAAGCCGCCGGGAAACCGTAGGCTTTATTTTTATGCCCGAAAATTGTGTTTCGCGGCAAAATGAAGCACTACATATATTGATGACATAAAATATTCAAAAAAATTTATGTAAACTTTAAAAAATTGCTTGATTTTTTCTTTTGCAGAGCTTATAATACAATCATAGTGGTGAAAAGTGGAGTCAAAAACCATTAAAGTGCATTAAAGTGGAGCGAAAGAGGTGAAAATCGTGCTTTTTGGTGGCTATCAACACAACATAGATAAAAAAGGCAGGGTTTTCATTCCGGCGAAACTCCGTGAGGAACTGGGCTCCGGCTTTATGATTTGCCGCGGAATTTACGGCAAGCGTTGCCTTTGTGTTTATTCTTCCGAGGAATGGGACAAGCTTGTAGAGAAAATAGGAACGCTTCCGAGCGCTAAATCAAGTGCGGTAAAACGCTTCTTGTATGACGGTGCGTTCAGCATTGATTTTGATTCGCAGGGAAGAATACTTATTCCGCCTGTTTTGCGCGAATACGCACAGCTTGACGGCGAGGCTCACATAATCGGTATGGACACAAATCTTGAAATATGGAATACCGAGCTTTGGAACGCAGAGAATGCGGAATATACGCCCGAATCCATTGCGTCTATTGTTGAGGAGCTTAATTTCTGATGGAATTTTCACATAAATCGGTATTGCTTAACGAAACGATAGAAGCGCTTGATATAAAGCCCGACGGAATATATGTTGACGGCACGGTCGGCGGAGCGGGACATTCTTTAGAAATAGCAAAAAGGCTCATGGCGGGTCATCTGTACGCCTTAGACCGTGACCCCGACGCTGTAAAAACGGCTTCCGACAGACTTAAAGGTTATCCCGCAACGGTAATAGAAAGCAATTTCAGCGAAATGGATACGGCGCTTGAAGAACAGGGGATTTCCTCTGCGGACGGCATTTTACTTGATTTAGGTGTTTCATCTTACCAGCTTGATAACGCCGAGAGGGGCTTTTCCTACAGGCAGAACGCACCGCTTGATATGAGAATGAGCAAAAGCGGGGTATCCGCCGCCGATGTAATTAACGGTTATACAGCGGAACAGCTTGAGAGGATATTCAGAGAATACGGCGAGGAGAAATTCTCCTATAAGATAGCGAACCGAATAGTAAACGAAAGAGAAAAAAAGCCGATTACCACGACTCTTGAACTGGCGGAACTTATAGCTTCGGCTGTTCCGGCAAAAATGCGCAGGGACGGACACCCCGCAAGAAAATGCTTTCAGGCAGTGAGAATTGCCGTAAACGGCGAGCTTGACGAGCTTGCCACCGCACTTGATAAAGCGTTCGGTCTTTTAAATAAGGACGGAGTACTTGCGATAATCACATTCCATTCGCTTGAGGACAGAATGGTAAAACAAAAATTTAAAGAATACTGTACCGGTTGTATTTGTCCGCCCGATTTTCCCGTGTGTGTGTGCGGAAGAACGCCGGAAGGTCATTTAAAAACACGCAAACCCATTGAACCGAGCGAGGAAGAGCTTAGCACAAACCCAAGAAGCAGGAGCGCAAAGCTGCGTGTAATAGTTAAGAACTGAGAAGAAGGAGTAAAGCAATGGATAATATAAAATATTATAACGACAGCTTGGCATATGATTTTGAAATGTTCAGCCCGAAGCCCCAAAGAACTCCCGATAATCGTGATAATATTGTTGTAATGCCGAAGACTGCCGAGCGTTCAAGAAAGCGCACAAAGGCTGCGGCAAGAAGACTTGCTTCTCCCGCGGGACTTATTATGACCGCCGTGTTTATTTTGGCGGGACTTTGCGGCAACATAGCATTAAGACTTCAGATAAATGAGGTCAATAACGAAATCAGCGAGGTTAATTCCGTTATCAAGGAGCTTGACAGCGAAAAGACAAGTCTTGAAATGGAAATGCAGAGGAGAATTTCCTACGCAAATATTGAGCTTGAGGCAACTCAGCTGGGTATGCGGAAGATGGAAAAGGAAAATGTTAAGTATATAAGAGTCAACGATAAGGATAAGGCGGTTAAATCCGACGGAAGTGTTGTTACCGCAGAGTAATAAACACAGGTATAAGGTTAATATAATTATCAGTGTGAACGCTGAATAAAAAGTACGAGAGTTGTTTTGCCGACTCTCGTATTCGGATATTTTGAAAGGAGCGACATCTGTGACCGTAAAACCGAGCAAAACAATGGTTACAAGAATAATTGTTATAATGGTTTCGCTTATTCTCTCGCTCTCGATAGTTTCCGGAATAAGCCTTTTTAACATTATGGTTATAAAGGGCGAGGAATACCAAAACAAAGCCTCCGAGCAGCAGCTTTACGACAGTCTTGTTACTGCGCCCAGAGGCGATATTTATGATCGAAATATGCAGATTCTCGCCACAAGCTCGCCTGCATGGACGGTTTACATAACTCCGAACGGCATAAAAAGACTTAAGGACGAAAAAGAGGCGGAGACCGTAAAAAAGACCATTGCGACCGGACTTTCGGAAATACTGGAGCTTGATTACGATACAGTCTACGGATATACAGAAAAAAATTCCTATTATGTAATAGTAAAGAAAAAAATCGACAAGACCGTCGCCGACAAAATAAGACAGTTTATTCTTGACAACGAAAAGCTGTCTCTTGTAAAATATATAGGTCTTGACGAGACGACAAAAAGATATTATCCTAACGAGAATTTGGCGTCGGTTGTATTGGGCTTTGTAGGCTCGGACGATCAGGGTCTTGCCGGAATTGAAAGCTACTACGACAATGATTTGACAGGAATTGCGGGTCGTGTTGTTGCCGCTAAAAATGCGGTAGGTGCCGATATGCGTCTTTCCTACGAAAAGGTTGAGGACGCCGTAAAGGGCAAATCTCTTGTACTCACTCTTGATTCGTATGTTCAGTACACTGCCGAAAAGTACCTTGAAGCGGCTATTGCCGAAAACCAGATTGCCGAGCGCGGAGCCGCCGTTGTTATGAATGTAAACACGGGCGCTATACTCGCGATGGCGGTAAAGGGCGATTTTGACCCTAATGAACCTTTTACTATTTCCGCTGAGGACCAGGCAAAGGTTGACGCGACAGAGGGCGAGGAAGAAAAGAAAAAGCTTAAAAGCGAGCTTATGAACCGCCAGTGGCGTAACAAAGCCGTTTCCGATACAATGGAGCCCGGCTCTGTTTTCAAGGTAATAACGGCGTCCATCGCAATAGAAGAAAATCTTATTAACAACAATTCAAGCTTTTACTGTAACGGCCACGCTTCTGTGGCGGGTCAGTCCTATCACTGCCACAAGGCGGGCGGACACGGTACGCAAAATCTTATGCAGGCAATATCTAATTCCTGCAATCCCGCGTTTATCACTATCGGTCAGTTTATCGGCGTACCGACATTTTCAAAATATTTTAAAGCATTCGGTTTAACCGAAAAAACAGGGATAGATTTACCCGGCGAGGCAATGTCCACCTACCATAAGGAGGATAAAATGGGTCCTGTCGAGCTTGCGTCTGCGTCATTCGGTCAGACCTTCAATGTAACTCCGATACAGCTTATTTCCGCTGTATCTGCCGCTGTAAACGGCGGTTATCTCGTTCAGCCGCATTTGGTTGAAAAAAAGCTTGATTCCGATGGTAAGGTTGCGGAAACCGCTTCTTCCTCGTATAAAAGACAGGTGGTTTCGGAGTCAACCTCCGCCACAATGCGCAGTCTTATGCAGTATGTTTCCGAAAACGGCGCAAAAAACGCGCTTGTCGCGGGCTATAATATAGGCGCAAAGACCGGAACCTCGCAAAAGGTGTCAAAAATTCTCGCAACGGGCGATAAGGCGCTGTATATCGGCTCCTGCGTGACCGTGGCTCCGATAGAAAAGCCTGAAATTGCCGTTTATGTAATGCTTGACGAGCCTAAGGGCGATAAATACTACGGCGGACTTATTTCCGCCCCGGTAAATTCACAGATAATGAGTGATATACTTCCGTACTTGGGATATGAACCGAGCTATACGGACGAAGAGCTTAAAAAGCTTTCGTTTACCGTTCCGGATTGCGTCGGAAACGATATATCCGACGCTAAAGGAAAGGTTACCGCGGCTAAGCTTGAATACAAGGCGGTAGGTTCGGGCGAAACTGTTGTAAGACAGCTTCCCGAAGCCGGAAGCAAGGTTATATCCGGCGGAATAGTTATTCTGTACACGGAGGACACAGGAACAGAAAAGGTTACAGTACCCAATCTTACCGGCTTTACGGCGTCCGAGGTCAACGCCGCCGCCGCAAATGCCGGAATTAACATAGAATTTGCGGGTAATTCCACAACAGGCGGAATTAAATCTTACAAACAGAGCATTAACGCGGGCGAGAGCGTCGACCCGGGTACCGTGATAACGGTGTACTTCGGCGACGAAACCGTTGTTGACGGGTGATAAAGGAGAAAAAATGAAACTCAGTAATTTAATAGAGTGCAAAAATAATCTGGGAGATCTTGAAATCACGGGTATAACCTGCGATTCAAGGCAGGTAAAGCCGGGATATGCTTTTGTGTGCATAGTCGGCGCGGTGTCGGACGGTCACAATTACGCGGAAACTGCCGTTAAATCGGGAGCCTGCGTTATTATAGCTGAGAGAGATACCGGTGCCGAAAACCAAATAATCGTACCGAATACGCATGCGGCATATGCCGATATGTGCGCTAAATGGTTCGGCGAACCTGCAAAGGACTTAAAGCTTTTGGGTGTTACGGGTACAAACGGCAAAACCTCGGTTACCTATATGCTAAAGCAAATTATAGAAAAAGCCGGATATAAGGTCGGTCTTATCGGAACTATCCAGAATATGATAGGCGATGAGATAATCGCAACGCACAATACCACGCCTAACGCTTATGAGCTTAATTCGCTTTTTGCGCTTATGAAGGCAAAGGGTTGCACATATGTTATAATGGAGGTATCGTCGCACGCGCTTGACCAGTGTCGCGTATACAGACTTGACTTTGAGGCGGCGATGTTTACTAATCTTACTCAGGATCATCTTGATTACCATATCACTATGGAAAATTATCTTAACGCAAAAATAAAGCTGTTTAAAATGTGCCGTACCGCAATTATAAACAGCGACGATTCGTATGCGCAAAAGATAATGGAGGACCTTGACTGCAAGGTCGTGACCTATTCGACCGGAAACGACTCAACATACAGCGCAAAGGGGATAAACTACCACCCGACAGGGGTTGATTACGAGTTTGTAAGCGACACCGCAATTGAACACATTAAGGTCGGCACGGGCGGCAGATTTACGGTTTACAATTCGCTTTGTGCTGTCTCCTGTGCAGCGGAGATAGGTATACCGCTCGGCACGGCGGCGTCCGCTCTTGCGGAAATGCACGGTGTTAAGGGCAGAGCAGAGGTAGTACCCACGGGCAGGGATTTTACGGTTATAATAGACTATGCGCACACACCGGACGGTCTTAAAAACATACTTTCCACATTCCGTGAATGTAAGAAAAACAGGCTGATTGTCGTATTCGGCTGCGGCGGAGACCGTGACAAAACAAAGAGACCCATTATGGGCAATATTGCGGTACACTTTGCGGATTTTGCGGTGGTTACAAGCGATAATCCCCGTACCGAAGAGCCGGGTGCCATTATCAAGGATATTTTAGAGGGAATGAAGGGCAGCGCTACGCCCTATAAAGTGATTGAAAACCGAATAGAAGCTATTAAGTATGCGATTTCGATAGCTCTGCCGGACGATATTGTGGTGCTGGCAGGCAAGGGACATGAGACTTATCAGATTTTAAAAACGGGCACAATACACCTTGATGAAAGGGAAGTTGTCGCCGAGGCGCTTAAGGAACTTACCTGAATGGTTATTAATTAAGGGGAGTCGGAAATGAAAGATTTTACATCGGTGATAGCGGCGGCGGTTGCGTTTGCGGTAACGGCGCTTTTAGGTTATGTTGTTATTCCTTATTTAAAAAAGCTGCATTTTGGGCAGACTATTCTTGATATAGGTCCGAAATGGCACAAGGAAAAGCAGGGAACGCCTACAATGGGCGGATTTATGATGATTGCCGGAGTGCTTTTGTCGCTCGGCGTGTCGTATGCCTATTCAGCCGTTATAAAGGGAAGATTTGCTATGGAAATGCGGGACGGATACCGTCTTTCCGTGCTCCTTGCAGGTATTCTTATGGCGCTTTGTATGTCGGCTGTCGGCTTTATGGACGATTATATAAAGGTTGTGAAAAAGCGCAATCTCGGACTTACCGCAAGGCAAAAGACTTTTTTACAGCTCCTTATCGCGGCGGCTTATCTTGCCACGCTTTGTCTGTCGGGAATGAAAACTACAACCGTACCGTTTGTGGGTGATATTGATATTACAAAAGGCTTCGGGCTTATTTTTTGGCCGATAGCGCTTATGTTTATATACGGCTTTACAAATGCGGTGAACCTTACTGACGGGGTTGACGGTCTTGCGTCCTCGGTTACGCTTGTGGTTGCCTGTGCGTTTATGTTGGGCTCGGGCTTTCTTTATAATTCGGGAATGAATACAGCTTCTGCCGCGCTTGCGGGAGCGTGCGTAGGGTTTATAGTATGGAATTCAAAGCCCGCAAAGGTGTTTATGGGTGATACAGGCTCTATGTTCTTAGGGGGAATGGTAGTCGCCATATCCTTTGGTATAGGAAGACCCGTTTTGCTTATATTTGCAGGAGTGACTTATTTCCTTGAGGCACTTTCGGATATTATTCAGGTTGCGTATTATAAAAAGACCAAAAAGCGAATTTTTAAAATGGCGCCTCTTCATCATCATTTTGAAATGTGCGGATGGTCGGAACAAAAGGTCGTTTTGGTATTTTCACTTATTGCGGCGGCAGGGTGTACCGTTGCGTTACTGCCGCTGATATTTAATTGGTAAATTGATTCGGAGGGAAAGGCATGGCAAAAAAGAAAAAGTCTGAGCCGTTAAACGGTAAGCTTGATATAACCTTTTTGGCTCTTGTGCTTATTCTACTTACAACAGGGCTTGTTATGCTTTTTTCCGCAAGCTACGCTTTTTCCTACGAGCAGTACGGCAACAGCTACAAATTTATTTCCCGTCAGGCGCTTTTTGCGGCGGTAGGCGTAGCGGTAATGCTTTTAATATCAAAAATCGATTACCATTTTTGGCGTAAATTCGCTTGGGTGCTTTATATTGTTTCGGTAGCTCTGCTTGCAGTGGTTAAGATACTTCCCCCTATGCTTAAGGGGAAGGATGTTAAGCGCTGGATAGTTATAGGACCTATCAATTTTCAGCCGTCGGAAATCGCGAAATTCGCCGTAATACTCTTATTTGCGTCACTGATTGCGGCAAATCATAAGCAAATGAAGAGCTTTAAATTTGTAGCCTTTCTCGTTTTGCTTTTGGGTATTCCGTGCGTGCTTGTAGTGATTGAGCCGCATCTGTCCGCTACCGTGCTTATTTTCGCAATAGGCATTGTTCTTCTTATAGTCGGAGGGCTACAGAAACGTTATATTATAGGCGGTGTTATAGCCGGTGTCGGCGGCGGCGTTTTGGCTATTGCCACGGGTGTTATCGGTTACGGTTCGGACCGTATAAAGTATTGGCTTGACCCGTGGGCGGACGCTAAATCAAAAGGCTTTCAGACCATTCAGTCCCTTTTGGCAATAGGCTCGGGCGGAATACTCGGCAGAGGAATAGGTCAGTCAAGACAAAAATATTTATGGCTTCCCGAACCGCATAATGACTTTATTTTTGCTATTGTCTGCGAAGAATTGGGACTTGTTGGCGCAATAGTTATAATACTATTTTTCTGCTTGCTTGTTTGGCGCGGGTTTACAATAGCTATGCGCGCGCAGGATAAATTCGGTTCCTTGCTTGCGCTGGGACTTACCTTTCAGGTGGGACTTCAGGCAATGCTTAATATATGGGTTGTTACCAACACAATACCTAACACGGGTATCAGCCTGCCGTTTTTCAGCTACGGCGGAACATCGCTTTTAATACTCCTTGCCGAAATGGGTATAGTTCTTTCGGTTTCAAGAGGAGCTTCAATAGAAAAATCGTAATTGGGAGTGGGAAAATGAAAATTCTCTTTGCCGGCGGCGGAACGGCAGGTCATATTAATCCGGCTCTTGCGGTTGCCGGCTACATAAAGGAACGGCATCCTGACGCCGAAATATCTTATATCGGAACTGCCGATAAGCTTGAGGCAAAGCTTGTTCCGGAAAAGGGATACGATTTCAGAACGATTGATGTTGCCGGATTTCAGCGAAAGATAACCGTAAAAAATATTGAAAAAAATATAAAAGCGGTAGGAAAGGCTTTTTCCTCGTCCGCCGATTCTAAAAAAATACTTAAGGAAATAAAACCGGATCTGGTTGTTGGAACAGGCGGATTTGTAAGCGGCCCCGTTTTAAGGGAAGCGCACAAATTAGGCCTTAAAACCGCAATTCACGAGCAGAACGCTTTTCCGGGAGTTACCACAAAAATGCTTTCCCGTAAGGCGGACAGGGTAATGCTTGCAATGCCCGAGGCTGAGAAGTATTTAAAGCTCAAAAAAAAGCCTGTAATAACAGGCAATCCTGTAAGGGAAGAGCTTTTGCGTATGAGCCGAGAGGAAGCGAGGGCGAGACTGGGACTTGACAACCGTCCGCTTATACTTTCGTTCGGCGGCTCTTTGGGGGCAAGAAGAATAAACGAAGCCGTAACCGAACTGATAAAACACTGTAACGGTGAAGATAAATTTTATCATATTCACGGAACGGGCAAGTCGGGATATTCAGCTATGACCGAGGCGCTAAAGGATATTAAGCTTTCGCCGCTTACGGATGTGCGCGAGTATATTTCCGATATGGATGTATGTATGGCGGCGTCAGACCTTGTTATATGCCGCGCCGGTGCTATAACCCTAAGCGAGCTTTCGTGTCTCGGTAAGCCGTCGATTTTAATACCGTCTCCGTATGTTGCGGAAAATCATCAGTACCATAATGCGATGACCCTTAAAAATGCGGGTGCCGCTGAGGTGCTTGAGGAAAAGGACCTTACGGGGGACAGTCTTATTAAGGCGGTTTTCGATATAATAGAAAATAAACCCTTGCTTGAAAAAATGGGCGCTAACGCAAAAAAGCACGCCATTGCGGATGCAAATAAAAGAATATATGATGTTTTAATGCAATTATATACCGAGCCGTGACATTTTTACACCTTTCGCATAGTATGAACTGTGAGAAAAGTTTTTACTGCGAGAGGGTGCACATATGTCTGAAATTGTTATAAACGGCGGAAACAGGCTTTGCGGAGAACTGAGCGTTCAGGGAGCTAAAAACAGCGTACTGCCTGTGCTTGCGGCAACCGTGCTTTGCGACGGCGAGTGTGTGATACATAACTGTCCGAAGCTTTCGGATGTTGAAACCTCGCTTAAAATACTGTCGCACCTCGGCTGTCGGTGCCGCAATGAAAACGGCACGGTAATTACAGACGGCACAAACGCCTGTAATTACGATATACCCGATACGCTTATGCGCGAAATGCGCTCCTCGGTTGTGTTTTTGGGAGCTATGATAGGCAGAACGGGCAGGGCGGTAATAAGCAGTCCGGGTGGCTGCGAGTTGGGACCGAGACCGATAGACCTGCACCTTTCGTCACTTGAAAAAATGGGCGTTACCGTACACGAAGAACACGGTTATTTAAACTGTGTTGCAAAGGACGGTCTTAAAGGAGCGGAAATTACCCTTAATTTTCCGAGCGTGGGCGCTACCGAAAATATTATTTTAGCCGCTGTAACCGCTGACGGCGAGACCGTAATACACGGCGCCGCAAAGGAGCCTGAAATAAGCGACCTTGCGGATTTTTTGAACCGTGCGGGAGCCAGAATTAACGGCTGCGGCTCGGATACGGTGAGAATACAGGGCGTAAAGACCCTTAACAGTACCGAACATACGATTATACCCGACCGCATAGTTGCGGCGACCTATATGGCATGCGTCGCGATAACGGGCGGAGAATTGACACTTAAAAACGCAATGCCGCCGCATATGGCGTCTGTGCTTTGGCTTTTTAAGGAGACCGGGTGTAAGGTGAATATAAGCGGCAAATCAATAAGGCTTAAGGCACCCGAAAGACTTTGCCGTGTACCTACCGTGCGAAGTCTTGTATATCCCGGCTTTCCGACGGATGCAGGTCCTATCGCCGCCGCGCTTTTATGCAGGGCGGACGGAACATCAGTCTTTGTAGAAAATATATTCGAAAACCGTTTCAGATATGTCGATGAGCTTAAAAGGTTCGGCGCAAAGATAAAAACAGAGGGCAAAATAGCCGTAATAGAGGGCGTAGACAGACTTTCGGCGGCAGACTGCAAAGCTACCGATTTGAGGGGCGGAGCCGCTATTGTAATTGCCGCGCTTGCGGCGGCAGGCGAATCGAGGATAAGCGAAATACATCATATCGAACGGGGATACGATGATATAGCGGGAACTCTTGCCGCATTGGGCGCACAGATAAAGAAAGAATAAACGGAGTGAAAAAAGGCGTGAAAAATGAAAGAATAAATGATGAATTTACACGCAAAAGAAAACTGCGGCAAAGAAAGATACGCCGCCGCCGTATTAAAATATTTCTGTTCTTTTTAACCGTTATGCTTATAGCGGTTTTGGCGGTGCTTTCGGTCACGGTGTTTTTCCCGATAGAGCAAATTACCGTTTCCGGCAGTGAAAAATACACCGCCGAACAGATACTTGAAGCGGCAAGCATTAAAAAGGGTGACAATCTGTTAAGGGCAAAGGCGGACGCCGATGTTTTGAATAAAAAGCTGCCGTATATAGAAAAAACCGAAATAAGCCGTAAGCTGCCCGGAACTTTAAAGATAAAGGTAAAGGACGCCGCAGAATATGCCTGCTTTAAGGCTGATGATAAATACTATGCCGTAAGCGAGAACTGGCACATTTTAAACTGCTATGACGAGGCGCCCGAGGGTTGTTTAATCATAATTGCCGACGGTGCTGAGTTCAAGGTCGGCGCGGATGTGCATTATAAGGACAACAAAAGCGGCAAACTTATAGAAAACATAAAAGAGCTTGCAGATAAATACAATATGAAGCTTGACCGAATTGATATTGCTGATGAGCTTGATATTAAAATTAAAACAGACGGAAGGTTTGTTGTCGAGTTCGGAACTTCAAACAGTCTTGAAAACAAATTTGCCCACCTTGAGGGTATGATAAAAAATATCGACAAATCGAAAACCGGTACTGTAAATCTCAGTATGTGGAGCGCGTCGAATACAGAGGGGAGCTTTGTCGAGGGTGCGGTTGAATAGACAATATACGCACTGTTTTAAAGGCTTTTTTTGTGAGAATATAAAAAATTACAAATATGTAATAAAAAGTGTTGAAATTTAAAAAGATATATGTTATTATCATAATAAGTGATATTGTATAATATAGATTTTACATAAATACGGAGGAATTCAAAATGCCATTTGAAGTTGCAGAAGAACAAGAGAATGTCGTACAAATTAAGGTTGTAGGCGTAGGCGGCGGCGGCGGAAACGCCGTAAACCGTATGGTGGACGCCGGTGTAAGAGGCGTTGAATTTATCGCTGTTAATACAGATAAAGCGGCTTTGATTCAGTCTAAGGCCAACCAGAAAATACAGATAGGCGACAAGACCACGGCAGGTATGGGTGCCGGCGGAAATCCGGACAACGGTAAAGCCGCCGCAGAGGAATCCCGTGACGAGATCGCCGCGGCTATACGCAGTGCGGATATGATTTTCATTACCGCAGGTATGGGCGGCGGAACAGGAACAGGAGCCGCTCCCATCGTTGCAGGTATAGCTAAGGAGCTTGGCATACTTACGGTAGGTATTGTTACAAAGCCGTTTGCTTTTGAGGGCAAAAAGCGTATGACTCAGGCAGAAGCCGGAATTGCGGCTCTCCGTGAGCAGGTAGACAGCCTTGTTGTAATCCCGAACGAGCGCTTGAAGTTCGTTTCTGAGCAGAAGATAACCTTTAAAAATGCGTTTGATATTGCCGATGATGTTCTCCGTCAGGGCGTTCAGAGCATTTCAGAGCTTATCAATGTTACGGCTCTTGTTAACCTTGACTTTGCCGATGTTAAGTCGATTATGGCAGACGCAGGTTACGCTCATATGGGCGTCGGTGTTGCTACCGGCCGTGATAAGGCTGAGCAGGCGGCAAGAACCGCAATCAGCAGTCCGCTTATCGAGACCTCTATGGAAAATGCCCGCGGCGTTATCATCAGCATTACAGGTTCTTCGGATATCGGTCTTGAGGAAGTTGAACTTGCTTCCTCGATTATTTCGGATATGGCTCATCCGGACGCAACCATCATCTGGGGTGCTCAGCTTGACGATACGCTTGAGGATACTATCCGTGTAACCGTTGTTGCGACAGGTCTCGGAGACGATAAAAAGGAAGAGAAAAACAACGATTTAGCTTCTATTCTCGGTAACAGTGCCGATGATGACGAGAGCTACAGCGATGTTATTAACTTCTTCAAGAAGGATTAATCAGTATTGTTTTTTCAGTCGTCTTGCCGAAAGGCAGGACGGCTTTTTTATTAAAACTTTGTTTATTGTTTTTTAACAGCTTTTATAGTATAATTGCATAGTTAACATTGAATTTTTTATTAAGAGACCGTGCGGTCTTTGGAGGAATTTTAACGAGATGGACGCTAAAAAACCCGATTTTGAATATGCACTCGGAATTGATATAGGCTCGACAACCGCTAAGGTCGTGTTGCGAAAGGGCGATGAAATATTGCTTGAGCGTTACGAACGCCATTTTTCACAGGTGCGTGAAAAAACGGCAGAGCTTTTGGGTCTTGTAAAGGAAATAACCGGAGACGCCTCTGTCAAAGCGGCAATTTCCGGCTCTGCCGGTCTCGGTCTTGCGGAGGCGGCGCATATACCGTTTGTTCAAGAGGTTTTTGCTACCGCACAGGTTGTAAAGCTTAAAGAACCCGATACTTCGTGCGTTATTGAGCTTGGCGGAGAGGACGCCAAAATAATTTTCTTCGACGGCGGTATTGACGAACGAATGAACGGGACCTGTGCCGGAGGTACGGGAGCTTTTATAGACCAGATGGCGACTCTTCTCAATATAACCGTTGACGAGCTTGATAAATTAAGCCTTAACGCAGGCAGGCGTTACCCCATTGCTTCAAGGTGCGGCGTTTTCGCAAAAACAGATATTCAGCCGCTTTTAAATCAGGGCGCAAGGAAAGAGGACATTGCCGCAAGCATTTATCAGGCGGTGGTAAATCAGACTATTGCAGGTTTGGCGCAGGGCAGGAAAATTGAGGGCAAGGTGCTGTTTTTAGGCGGACCGCTTTATTACTGCAAGGGTCTCGGCATACGGTTTAAGGAAACGCTTAAATTAAGTGATGAAAACGCGGTATTTCCCGATTATGCGCGCTTTGCCGTTTCGCTCGGCGCTTCGTATTACGCCGAACAGCAGCAAGATGTATTTACGGCAGACGAGCTTTTAAAGCTTGTTGAAAAGGCGGCGGGGGTATCTTCCGCAAAGGGCAGATTAAAGCCGCTTTTCGCAAATGAGGAAGAATATAACGAATTTAAGAACCGACACCTGAAATCATCGGTAAAATGTGCGGATATAAATGCTTACTGCGGCAAAGCGTACCTCGGAATAGACTGCGGCTCAACCACAACAAAACTTTGTCTTTTAAACGATAAAAATGAGATACTTTATTCGTATTATGCTTCAAACAAGGGTAATCCGGTTGAAATAGTCCGTGAGCAGTTGAACGAAATATACAGTCTTTGCGGCGACAGAATTGAAATTGCGGGCTCTGCCGTTACAGGCTACGGCGAGGAGCTTATTAAGCATGCCTTTTCCGTGGATATGGGATTGGTAGAGACTATTGCGCACTATACCGCCGCAAAATATTTCGAACCCGATGTTGAATTTATACTCGATATAGGCGGTCAGGACATTAAATGCTTTAAGATAAGAAACGGCGCTATCGACAGCATCATGCTTAACGAGGCGTGCTCATCGGGCTGCGGCTCTTTCCTTGAGACTTTTGCTAAGGCGATGGGATATTCTATTGAGGATTTTGCCGCCAAAGGACTTGAGGGAAAAGCTCCTGTTGACCTCGGCAGCCGCTGTACCGTGTTTATGAATTCCTCCGTTAAGCAATCCCAAAAGGACGGCGCAACGGTAGAGGATATTTCAGCAGGACTTTCAATAAGCGTTGTTAAAAATGCACTTTATAAGGTTATAAGGGCGTCGTCCGCGGCGGAGCTCGGCGAAAAAATAGTCGTTCAGGGCGGAACCTTTTATAATGATGCGGTTCTGCGTGCGTTTGAAAGAGAGATAGGACATTCTGTTATCCGTCCGTCCATTGCGGGTCTTATGGGAGCATACGGTGCGGCGCTTTACTCAAAGCGTACCGAAAAATCGTCGATTATAAGCCGTGAAGCGCTTAAAAGCTTCAGTCACACCGCAAAATCCGCAGTATGTAACGGATGTACAAACCATTGCAGACTTACGGTCAACTCTTTCGGTGACGGCAAGAAATTTATTTCGGGCAACCAGTGCGAAAAGGGTCTCGGTAAAACTTCATCCGAAGAACAGCTGCCGAATTTATATGAATTTAAACGGAATTATCTTACCTCGCTTAAATCGGAAAAGGGCAGTAGGGGAACTGTCGGTATGCCGCTTGCGCTCGGTATGTACGAGCTATTGCCTTTATGGCACGGGATATTTACAAGGCTCGGATTTTGCGTTAAGGTATCGCCTATGTCAACAAGGCGGATATACGAAAAGGGGCAGTTCTCAATTCCGTCCGATACGGCGTGCTATCCCGCAAAGATAATGCACGGGCATATCGAAACTCTGATTGCAGATGGGGTTGACGCGATTTTCTACCCCTGCCTTACCTACAATATGGATGAAAAAATGACAGATAATCATTACAACTGTCCTGTTGTCGCATACTACTCGGAGCTTTTAAACGGCAATGTTGAGGAGCTTTCTAAGGTTAAATTCTTATATCCGTATCTTAATATCAACAGCAAGAAAGAGCTTTCCCGTGAGCTGTATTCATATTTAAGTAAATTCTACGGAGGAATTACCAAGGGTGAGGTAAAATCGGCGGTGGAATACGGTTTACATAAATACGATGAGTATATGCAGGCGGTAAGAGACGAGGGAAGCCGTGCTTTAAGCTATGCCAGAGAGCACGGTAAAAAGATTATGATACTTGCAGGCCGTCCGTACCACATAGATTCGGAGATAGGCCACGGCATTGATAAGCTTGCAAATTCCCTCGGCTTTGCGGTGGTAAGCGAAGACAGCGTTTTCCGTTTGGCGGAACCTTTCACCGTAAAGGTTCTTAATCAGTGGACTTACCACGCAAGGCTGTACAGGGCGGCGCGTTATGCCGCGGAGCATAACGATACACAGCTTGTGCAACTGGTGTCGTTCGGCTGCGGAGTTGACGCAATCACAACCGACGAAGTGCGTGAAATTCTTGAAAGCAAGGGTAAATTCTATACCCAAATCAAAATTGATGAGATAACGAATTTGGGCGCCGTTAAAATAAGGCTCCGTTCCCTTATCGGGGCGCTTGAAGAAAGGGGAGAAAAAGGTGGAAGAGCGTAAATATATTCCTTTTACCGAGGAAATGAGAAAGGAATATACCATACTTGTTCCTAATATGCTTCCTCGCCACTTTAAAATATTTTTAAAGGTTTTTGCAAGCTACGGCTATAATATGGAGCTGCTTGAAACCACGGGGCATAGGATAATAGAAACAGGACTTAAATATGTTCATAACGATACCTGTTATCCCGCTATTCTTGTAATAGGTCAGTTTATCGACGCGCTTAAATCAGGCAAATACGATCCGCATAAGACCGCTCTTATTCTTTTTCAGACCGGTGGCGGATGCCGTGCGTCAAATTATATATTTCTCCTAAGAAAAGCGCTTGAACGGGCAGGCTACGGCTATGTGCCCGTAATCTCGCTTAACCTTGCGGGTCTTGAAAAGCACCCCGGCTTTAAGCTTACACTGTCTATGCTCCACAGGCTTTTCTATGGAATTATTTACGGCGATATGCTGCTTACCCTTGTAAATCAGTGCAAGCCATATGAAATTAACAAGGGTGAGACTGAGCGCCTTGCGGACGAACTTACCGCGCTTTTGGCGGATAAGATGCAGACAGAGGGTATATCCTTTAAAAAGGTAAAGAAAAACTGCAAAATGATGTTGGAACGCTTTGCTGAAATACCCCGTAGAAACGAGGAAAAGGTTAAGGTGGGCGTGGTAGGCGAAATTTATGTTAAATATTCGCCGCTCGGCAACAATAATCTTGAGCAGTTTTTAATAGACGAGGGTGCGGAGGTTACCGTACCGGGACTTCTCGATTTCTTTATGTACTGTCTTGTGTCAAACCTTACGGACATATGGCTCTACGGTTTACATAAAATCAGAAAGCCGGTTCTGAACTTTGTATTTAAGTACCTGCAAAAGCAGCAAAACGAGATTATCGAGCTTATGAAGGAGGACGGTAATTTTACACCGCCCACGCCGATAGCTCATACTATGGAGCTTATAAAGGATTTTATGGGTTTTGGAACCAAAATGGGCGAGGGATGGCTACTGCCTGCGGAAATGCTTGAACTTAACGACGAGGGCGTGCATAATATAGTTTGTACCCAACCGTTCGGCTGTCTGCCCAACCATATATGCGGAAAGGGTATGATGAAACCGCTTAAGGAAAAGAATCCCGATATGAATATAGTGGCGATAGACTATGATTCGGGAGCCTCGAAGGTAAATCAGGAAAACCGCATTAAGCTTATGCTTTCGAACGCCAGAGCGGACCTTGCCGATAAAACAAGGGAAGACGGCGTTTTTGCGGAAAAAGAAAAAATTTTTCAAAAAAACACTTGACAAATAAAAATCGGTGTGATAATATAGGCACAACAAAAGAAAACCTGTGATTAAGAAGAGTAGCTTTACTTAATGTGTTTAGAGAGCGGTTGTCGGTGGAAATACTGCGACGGAGAGTATTGTGAATGGACTTATGAGGGCGGCACGAAAGCGAATGCGAGTAGCGGCCGACGGGATCCGTACCCGTTATCCGAACGGCTTACATAATGAGGTGTAAGAAATGAGCGGTCGGCACAGCCGGCAACTTGGGTGGTACCGCAGGATTACAAGTCTTGTCCCATATTTTTATGGGATAAGGCTTTTTTATTTTATCGGAGGAAACAGCAATGATTTTATTAACTAAACGATGGCGCAGGCGTAATTTTTCTTAAACCAAAAAACAAAATTATTATTAAGGAGAAAATTACCATGAAAAAAATTATTGCAATATTAACAGTAGCCGTTTTGGCATTAAGTTTCGCGGGATGCGGAAAAAAGGAATCTAAAGTACCGGTTATCGGAATCAGTCAGTACGGCGAGCACGCTTCGCTTGATAACTGCCGAGAGGGTTTTTTAGAGGGACTTAAGGAATCCGGACTTGAAGAAAACAAGGATTATAAAATTGATTATCAGAATGCTTCGTTTGACAACTCAACCGCAACGCAGATAGCGCAGAACTTTTCTTCAAAAAATGTTGCTCTTATGTGCGCGATAGCAACTCCGTCGGCAACAGCTTGCTTTGCGGCGGCAGAGGATAAGGACATTCCGGTTGTATTCAATGCCATTACAGATCCTGAGGAGGCAAACCTTACAGAGGGCAATATCACCGGTGTTTCGGATAAGCTTCCCGTAGACCCTCAGCTTGAGCTTATAAGAAAAATTCAGCCTGACGCTAAAACAATAGGCATTATTTACACCACAAGCGAACCCAACTCGGTTTCCGCCATTGCCGAATACAAAGAAAAAGCGAGCAAATACGGCTTTACAATAGAGGAAATCGGCGTTGCCGATCAGGCTTCGGTTACACAGGCGGCAGATACACTTATAAACAAAAAGGTTGACTGCATCACAAACCTTACCGATAACAATGTTGTAGGCGTGCTTCCTGCTATTCTTGAAAAGACCAATGCCGCTAAAATTCCGGTATACGGCAGTGAAATAGAACAGGTTAAAAAGGGCTGTGTTGCTTCCGCCGGTATTGATTATATCGAGCTTGGCAAAATGGCAGGCAAACAGGCGGCAAAAATATTAAAGGGCGAGGCCAAGGCTTCGGATATGCCTTACGAGACGGTTGCAGAGTACAGCACCTATGTAAATTCGGACGCTGTTTCGGCTATGGGTCTTACCGTTCCTTCCGATATTTCGGATAAAGCAATAGAGTGTAAATAATATATTCGGAGAGAAAAAATGTTTGATTTGATAATAAGCACATTAACACAGGGCTTTATATATGCGATGCTTTCGTTCGGCATATATATTACCTATAAGATACTTGATTTTCCTGATTTAACGGTAGACGGCAGTTTCCCTTTGGGAGCTGCCGTGACCGCTGTTTTGCTTGTTAAGGGCGTTGATCCCTATTTAACCCTGCTTGCGGCGATTGCCGCCGGAGCGGCCGCCGGATTTATTACAGGCTTTATTCATGTAAGACTTAAGGTGCGTGACCTGCTTGCGGGTATCATCACAATGACGGCGCTTTTTTCGGTAAATCTGCAAATTGCGGGCTCCAATCTTTCCGTCGCGAGAAGTGTTGAAACAATCTTTACAGCCGCCCCGACAATGGCTATTTTCGGCTCGCTTTCGCTTTTGGAAAGAAAGCTTATCGTATCGCTTTTAATAATGATAATATGCAAAATACTGCTTGATCTGTATTTTAAGACCAAAAACGGATTTTTGCTTAAAGCGGTAGGCGATAACAGCGCGCTTGTAACCACCTTGGCAAAGGATATGGGCAGAATGAAGATAATCGGTCTTGTTGTGTCCAACGCGCTTGTAGCGCTTTCGGGCGCCGTTGTATGCCATGAACAGCGTTCTTTTTCGGCAATGATGGGAACAGGGCAGATGGTTTTCGGTCTTGCGGCGGTTATAATAGGTACTACGCTCTTTAAAAGAATGAGCTTTGTTAAGGGAACTACCACAGTTATAGCGGGCAGTGTTATATATAAGGCGTGTATACAGGTGGCAATAAGCCTCGGACTTCCGGCAAACCTGTTAAAGCTTATAACGGCTGTACTTTTCCTTGCAATACTTGTGCTCGGAAATATAGAGAAAGGCTCGGTGAAAAAGAATGTTAGAGCTTAAAAATATTTCCAAAATATATAATCCGGGTCTTGTTACAGAGATGTGCCTGTTTGACGGTTTTAATTTCACCGTGAACGACGGCGAGTTTGTCTCGGTAATAGGCAGTAACGGCAGCGGAAAAACCTCAATGCTTAACATTATCTGCGGAAGTATTCCCATAAACGGCGGAGAAGTTCTTATAAACGGTAAAAGCATAAATAAAAAAAAGGATTTTGAGCGTTACGCAAACATAGGCAGAGTTTATCAGAATCCCGCAATGGGCAACTGCCCGAATATGACGATACTTGAAAATATGTCCCTTGCGGATAATAAGGGTAAGCCGTTCGGTCTTTCGTTTGCGCTTAATAAAAAACGGTTTGATTTTTACAAGGAACAGCTTGCCGCTTTGGGACTCGGACTTGAAGACAAGCTTCATGTTAAAATGGGCGCACTTTCAGGCGGACAAAGACAGGCGGTTTCGCTTTTGATGGCGACCCTGACGCCGATAGACTTTCTGATTTTAGACGAGCATACGGCGGCGCTTGACCCTAAGACTGCGGAAATCATTATGGAGCTTACAAATAAGATAGTAACCGAAAAGAAGCTTACGGCGATAATGGTAACGCACAATCTGCGCTATGCAGTAGAGTACGGCTCGAGGCTTATTATGATGGATAAGGGACATATAATTCTCGATAAACAGGGCGAGGAAAAGAAAAGTGCGTCGATAGACGATATACTTGAAATATTCAACAGAATAAGCATTGAATGCGGAAATTAAAAAAAATACCTCTGCGGTGTCGCAGAGGTATTTTTCTTTAGGTTCTGTCTCTGTTTTGTTTGGTTGCCATATCCAAAAATTCGGAAAGCGGCATTGTTACGGTTTCGGCTGTGTCACGGTTACGGACTGAGACCGTACCTTCTTCGGATTCCTTGGCGCCGAGTATCAGCATATAGGGCACACGGTCAACACTCTGGGCTTCTCTGATTTTATATCCGATTTTTTCATTACGGTTATCAAGTTCACAGCGAAGTCCTGCTTTTCTTAATTCCTCGTATACCTTTTCGGAGTATTCCGCGGTTTTTTCGGAAACCGGCAGTACCTTTACCTGAGTAGGGGCTAACCAAAGCGGGAACTTACCGGCAAAATGCTCTGTAATAATACCGATGAAACGCTCGATTGAGCCGAAGCATACACGGTGAATCATTATCGGGCGCTGTTTTTCGCCCTTTTCATCTGTATATTCAAGACCGAAATTAAGCGGCATCTGGAAATCAAGCTGTATGGTTCCGCACTGCCAGGTTCTGCCGAGGCTGTCCTCAAGATGGAAGTCAATCTTAGGTCCGTAGAAAGCGCCGTCGCCCTCATTAATTGTGTAAGGCAGGTTAAGCTTTTCAAGTGCGTCTTTAAGACCGTTGGTTGCCGCCTCCCAATCCTCGTCGCTGCCCATACTGTCCTCGGGACGGGTGGAAAGCTCAATATAATACTTAAATCCGAATTTTGTGTAAACCTCGTTTATAAGATGTACAACGCCCATAATCTCATCGGTTATCTGGTCGGGGCGCATAAATATATGCGCATCGTCCTGAGTAAAGCAACGAACACGGAAAAGACCGTGCAGTGCACCCTTTAGCTCGTGGCGGTGTACAAGACCCAGCTCGCCGATTCTGAGCGGCAGCTCCTTATATGAGTGCGGACGGCTGCGGTATACCATAAGCCCGCCCGGGCAGTTCATCGGCTTTATGCAATAGGTTTCGTCGTCGATTACGGTTGAGTACATATTATCCTTATAATGATCCCAATGTCCGCTTGTCTCCCAAAGCTTACGGTTCATTATCATCGGGGTTGAAACCTCAACATAATTGTCGCGGTAATGAATATCTCTCCAGTAATCAATAAGCGCATTTTTAAGAGCCATACCCTTAGGCAGGAAGAAGGGGAAGCCCGGGCCCTCCTCGCAAAGCATAAAGAGGTTCATTTCCTTGCCTATTTTACGGTGGTCGCGGCGCTGTGCTTCCTCAAGCAGCTTAAGATAATCGTCAAGCTCCTGCTGATTTGAAAACGCTACGCCGCCTATACGGGTGAGCATCTTGTTATTTTTATCGTTTTTCCAGTAAGCGCCTGAAAGGTTTGTAAGCTTAAATGCCTTAAGCGCCTTTGTGTAGGTAAGGTGAGGCCCTATACACATATCGATATATTCGCCCTGCTTATAAAAGCTGATTTCAGCGTCCTCGTCAAGGTCGCCGATATGCTCGACCTTATATTTTTCGTTTCTCTCTTCCATAAGCTTTATTGCTTCCTCTCTCGGAAGAATAAAGGGCTTAATGGGCAGATTTTCCTTTACGATTTTTTTCATTTCCGCTTCGATTGCCGGCAGGTCTTCGTCGGTGAGCTTTGTATCGCCTAAATCGACATCATAATAAAAGCCCTTTTCGGTAGCCGGTCCGTAGCCGAAGTCCGCCTGGGGATAAAGGCGCTTAATAGCTTGTGCCATTATATGCGCCGCAGTATGGCGGAGAATATGAAGCTCCTCTTCCTTGTTCTCACATTCTCTTACAGTGCCGTCCTTACAAATAATTTTCATTAAAATTCCTCCTAAAATCGGCATAAAAATACCCTCAGTACAGCTTTTACGCCGTACCAAGGGTGCATTTTAAAATAACAAACGCACGGTTCCACCTTGATTTTTAACTCTGTTCGGTAATACCGAAATTCTTTAACGCAGAAAACGGCTTTTCCTACTTTAATGCAATTTAAGAAAAGCGGCTCGGGAACGGTCTTCCCATTCGTGCTTTGAAGAACTCACAGCAAACTGTTCTTCTCTCTGAAAAAGGGGACGAACGGTACTCTTTCCGTCAATGCCTTTACACATTAGAAGTTTATCACAAATTCCGCTTCTTGTCAAGCCGTCTTTTTATAAAAGAGCCTACTTGTTTAACGGTGTTTACGGTGTTATAATATGTACGAAAATCCAGTGATGAGGTTTTCAAAATCTATGGGGGCAAATTATGAAATTCGATACGCAAAGCATAAGAAAAGGACCTATCTTTAAAAATGTGGTCATTTATACAATACCTATAATACTGACAAGTCTTTTACAGCTTTTGTTTAATGCCGCGGACCTTATAGTGGTAGGCTGGTTTTGCGGAAGCAACTCTGTTGCCGCGGTAGGTGCTACAAGCTCGCTTACAAACCTTATAGTAAACCTGTTTATCGGTCTTTCAATCGGCGCAGGCGTTGCGGTAGCCCAAGGCGTAGGTTCGGGCAATGATAAAAGCACCTCCGACGCGGTACATACTGCCATTCCGGTAGCGGCGATAAGCGGTCTTATTCTTACGGTAGTGGGCGTTTTGTTTTCCGAACCGATGCTAAGGCTTATGGGTACGCCTGACGGTAAGCTGCTTTCGCTTTCCTCAATTTATATGCGTATATATTTTTGCGGTATAATCTTCAGTATGCTTTATAATTTCGGCTCCGCCGTATTAAGGGCGGTGGGGGATACACGCTCTCCGCTTATTTACCTTACCGTGGCGGGTGTGCTTAATGTTATACTTAATATAGTTTTTGTGGCGGCGTTTAAAATGGATGTTGCCGGCGTTGCGTTGGCCACTTCAATTTCACAGGCGGTTTCAGCCGTTCTTGTTATCCTTGCTCTTATGAAGCGAACCGATTCCTGCAGGCTTGTTATTAAAAATATGAAAATACATAAAAGGGCACTTGCGAAAATAGTAAAAATAGGATTGCCCGCAGGACTTCAAAGCTCGCTGTTTTCTATATCGAATGTTCTTATACAGTCCTCGGTCAACTCGTTCGGAAACACTGCGATGTCAGGCGCCGCCGCCGCTTCAAGCATTGAGGGATTTTGTTATGTTTCGATGAATTCATTTCAGCAAACAGCGCTTAATTTCTGCGGACAAAACTACGGAGCCGGCGATATTAAACGGGTTAAAAAAATTACCCGCGTCTGCCTTTTAACGGTTGCCGCCGTTGGACTTATTATAGGCAATCTCTTCTATATTTTCGGCAGAAATCTGCTCGGTATATATATAACGGACTCGCCCGAGGCAATAGCTTACGGTATGGAACGACTTAAATTTATGCTTATACCGTATTTCCTTTGCGGAATTATGGATACCATAACAGGCTCTATGCGCGGTATTGGCTCTTCGGTAATACCTATGATAATAACAATAATAGGAGTTTGTGTAATGCGTGTGGTGTGGATATACACCGTCTTTTCAATGCCGCAGTATCACAGCTTTTCGGGATTGTTTATTTCATACCCGATTTCATGGTCGCTTACCTTCTCGGCGGTTTTGTTGTCTTATTTCATTATAATAAAGAAGAAATCCGCAGACTTAAAGTAGTCGATGTGCTATGAATTTGTGTTCCTTTAAAATCAATTATCAAATTCAGCTTTTATACTCACTTATTCTTTAAGAATACTATAATAACAAAACACCGTTAAAACCCAAACCGTAACGGATTGGATTTTAACGGTGTTTTAAAAATGGTGGAGGCGAGGAGAGTCGAACTCCTGTCCAAAAATCAATCCATACCGGCATCTCCGAGCGCAGACATTTCTTTAAATTCCCTCACACAGGCGTTAAATGTCAAACTCGTGTGTTCGGTAGCTCCGAAGCAGTGATACGGGCAGGAGCAAGCCCGTATTCACTTTAACCGCTAAAATGACACCCTTGCCGAGCCGCGGTACTCTCGGGTCGGATGAGCAGCCTAAATTAGGCTGCTAAAGCAACGTTATTGTTGTTAATTAATTTTTTTTGCGGATTTTATAGCGGTTCCGCACCGCTGCTCGCTTCCGGTACTTCAAGATCCCTGTCGAAACCTTTACGCCCCCGTGTATATAATAACGCAAAGCTGCGGTATTATCTGTTTTGTTCCTTCATTGCCCTGTCTATCGCCCTCGCAGCGTCTCGCTTGGCGGCAGTTTCGCGTTTATCGTGCAACTTTTTGCCTTTGCACAGCCCAAGCTGTACCTTTACCAAAGAGCCTTTAAAATAAAGCGACAGGGGAATAAGTGCAAGTCCTTCTTGTTTTACGGCACCGAAAAGGCGCATGATTTCACGCTTGTGCAGCAACAGCTTTCGGTTTCTGATAGGATTTTTATTGAAAATATTGCCGTTTTCGTAAGGACTGATATGCAGCTGCTTTATAATCATTTCGCCGCCGTCAACAGAACACCAAGCGTCCTTAAGATTAGCGCCGCCCTTACGGATTGATTTGATTTCCGTACCCGAAAGTTCAATTCCGCATTCAAAGCTTTCAAGCACAAAATATTCATGGAAAGCCTTTTTATTGGTTGTAATGGTTTTTGTATTTTCCAAGCGGCACACCTCCTTTTGGCACAAGCTGATTATAACATAAATGAAAAAGCCGTTCAAGTATATTATGTCGAAAAACATACGCCCGGCAAATGCTTGCACGGGCGCTTGTTCTGCTTAACATTTATGTAAATGTTTGAGAATTATTATTCCTCGGCGATAGCCTCTACCGGACATCCGGCAGCACAAGCTCCGCAGCTGCAGCATTTATCAGCGTCGATCTCGTAATGCTCTGCTCCTTCGGAGATAGCATCGCAGGGACATCCGGCGGCACAAGCTCCGCAGCTGATGCAGGAATCGGAAATTTTATAAGCCATCAAAAACACCTCCATAGCTTCGTTGTAATTATTGTAACATACTTTTTTAAAAAAGCAAGTAAAATATTACTTCAAAAGGTTCAAATTTTTCTCTTAAAAATATAATTTGCGATTTTTAAGTTATTCGTTAGTGTTTTTTTGTTCCTTCGGACGCTTTTTAAAGCGTGATACAAGCTTAACATCGTCACGGTGAACCTTAAAAGGAATGGAATCGCTGTCGATTAATTTAACCAAAAGATTTCCTGTAATAAGGTTTACATCGGTAACTGTCGCAAGCCCGTCAGCCGTTTTAACGGTAGCGCCGACATTCGGGGTGAGGGAATTGAGATACTCGTATGCGTCCTGCTCGTATTTAAGACAGCACATAAGTCTTCCGCAGCTGCCCGAAATTTTTGTCGGGTTTAAGGAAAGACCCTGCTCCTTTGCCATTTTAATTGAAACCGGCTGGAAATCGTTTAAAAAGCGTTTACAGCAGTACGGCTGACCGCAGATGCCAAGCCCGCCCAACATCCTTGCCTCGTCTCTTACGCCTATCTGGCGCAATTCTATACGGGTGTGGAAGCGAGCCGCGAGATCCTTTACAAGCTCTCTGAAATCAACTCTGCCGTCGGATGTGAAGAAGAATACGATTTTATTTGCGTCAAAGGAATACTCAACCTCAACAAGCTTCATATCAAGCTTATGGGAAATAATCAGTTCCTCGCAGATTTTAAAAGCCTCGGCTTCTTTTTTCTTGTTTTCCTCAAGTTTTTTGAAATCACGCTCGGTTGCCTTGCGGAGCATTTTACGCAAGGGTTTTACTATTGCGCCGTCCTCTACCGTATGATTGGCTTCGCTTACTGTGCCGAATTCGTTGCCGTTTTGTGTGCCGACAATTACGCTGTCGCCGACATCAACGGTTATTCCGTCGGGGTCAAAAAAGTAGGCTCTGCCGCCGTCTTTAAATTTTACTGAGATAACCTCGGTCATACATTCCTCCGAATTATTTGCTTAATTCCGTCGCTTTGCAAACAAGCGAACAAAATAATAAACTTAAATTAATATTTGTGTTAAGGCTTTCCTCAAAAAGGGAAAGCTCGTCATAAAAGCTCAACAGCATTTTAGCTGTAAGAATATTACGGTAATTTTCCTTTGCCGCTTTTGCGATACAGGTCTTAAGCTCCTTTATGAATAGGTCTGCGTCCACACGGCTTTTTTCAAATGCCGCGGCTGTTTTTAACATTCCCGTATCCGAACCCGAAAGGAAGCACTTTGTAAATTCCTCCGCCGCCGCAGAGGTTTTGGTTTTCGCACCGTTTAAAGCCTCTAGCGCCCGACCGATATTTCCGCCGAATTGTGAAACGGCGTCCTTTACCTGCTGTTCCTTATAATTATGGTTTTTTAATATATATTCCTCGGCTTCGCCGTATTCGGGAACTGAAAGAGACAGCACCGTGCATCTCGATATTATTGTATCGAGCAGGGAAGCCTTGCTTTCCGCTATAAGCAGAAAATATGTGCTGCCGGGCGGCTCCTCAAGAACCTTAAGGAGAGCGTTCTGCGACTGCTCATTCATAGTATCCGCCATATCTATTATAAAAACACGGCAGGCGGCTATATGCGGCTTTACATAAGCCTCACTTCTGAGCGAACGAATCTGAGCTACGGAAATGTTCTTTTTGCCGTCCTCAGGTGCGGTCAGGTATATATCGGGATGTGTGCCTGCGTTTGCCAAACAGCAGCTGCGGCATATGCCGCAGGGCTTATCCGTATCAGCCGAGCAAACGGAGGCATTCGCAATAAAGTAAGCCAAAGTGTGCCTGCCGGTGCCCTTATCGCCCTCGATAAGTATTGCGTGGGGGAGCCTGTTTTCCTTTAAGGCGCGGGAAACGGCACTGTTAATTCTGCCGTTCCCCGCAAGAGGGCCGTTCATATAACAAAGCCGACCTTTTTCATTGCTTTTAAATAGGTTTTGCGAGCGACATATTCCGCCTTTTCCGCACCTATTCTGTAAAGGCGTTCAAGCTCCTTTTTGTCCTTGATAATCTCGTCGTGTTTTTGCTTTATCGGGGCTAATTCGTCGGCTACCGCTTCGCCTACGGCAAGCTTAAAATCACCGTAGCCCTTTCCGTCAAACTCACGCTCAACCTCTTCGGTTGTTTTTCCCGTTACGGCTGAATAAATGCTTATGAGGTTTGATACGCCGGGCTTATCCTCGGACATAATAACCCTTGAATCGGAATCCGTGACCGCGCGTTTGAATTTGCGGATAATATCGTCCTTTGTATCAAGTATAGCGACCCATGCATTGACATTGTCATCTGATTTTGACATTTTCTTGGTCGGGTCCTGAAGTGATCTAATACGGGCGGCGGATTTGGGAATATAGCCGTCCGGTATTGTGAAGACATCGCCGTAAATATTATTGAAACGGTTTGCTATGTCACGGGCAATTTCAATGTGTTGCTTTTGATCGGCCCCTACGGGAATAAGATCCGCCTTATAAAGCAATATATCCGCCGCCATAAGCACGGGATACGAAAACAGACCGACATTTATATTGTCGGGGTGGCGCTGACTTTTATCCTTAAACTGAGTCATACGGGACATTTCGCCGAACTGAGTGTAGCAGGAAAGAAGCCATGCCAGCTGTGCGTGCTCGGGTACATGCGACTGTATGAAAACGGTATTTTTCTCAGGGTCTATTCCGAGCGCTAAAAGTATGGCATAGGTAGAATATATCTGATTGCGGAGCTTTGCGGGCTCCTGACGCACGGTTATGGCGTGGAGGTCGGCAACAGCAAAGGTGCAGTCAAAGTCGTTTTGCATCTCCGTCCAATTTTTAAGCGCACCGAGGTAATTTCCTAAGGTCAGAAGACCGCTCGGCTGTATAAAGCTCAAAACTCTTTTTTGTTCACTCATTACTGTTCCGTCCTTTAAACACATTTTAAATAATTATATCACAAATTTACATCTGTTACAAGTTTTACTTTATAAGCTTGTCGGGATGGCGCTTTGCCACAACCGAGAAAGCGTCGTCAGCTATATCCGCCGCAAGTGCTATGTCCTCGTCTGAGAGGGCGGCGTTAATAAAATGATTGTGGTGGGAAGCGATAAACAAGCCTCTTGATACACATTCCGCAACCCATTCCTGATGGAGCATCAGGCTGTCGTCGTTTGCGATTCTTAAATAGAAGAGGGCAGGCTCGCCCGATACTACCAAGTTGAAGCCGTTTTCCGCCGCCGCTTTTTTAAAGGCGGAGGTAAGCTTTTCGCCTTTTTCCCTGAAAAGTGCGGGCGTATCAAGCTTAATCATTTTGTTGATGCAGGCAATGGACGCCGCAAACGGTACGGCACTCATCCAGTAGGAGCCTGTGAACGAAAGGGAAGAGGCGGACGCCTTTAAAAATTCCCGTCCGCAGGCGGCAGACATATTATAGCCGTTGGCAAGCGCCTTGCAGAAGCAGATAATATCCGCCTTAAAGCCGTAATAATGGTCGCTGCCCTTAAGGTCAAGCCTGAAGCCCGCACGGACATCGTCTATAATAAGCACTATTCCGTGGTCATCGCAGAATTTTCTTACCTTTTGCCACTTTTCCTTTGAGGCGCAGACATTATCGTAAAAATTGCCGTGGTCGTACGGCTGTGCTATAAGTGCCGCAATATCGCCGTGATTTTCCTCGTAAGCGCGCTCAAGCGCCTCCATATCAAACCAAGGCACTATGATATTGTTTTCAACATCGGAGGGGAGTATGCCGGGATAATCGGCTTTCATTGCCCACGGGTCGTTTCCGTGGTAGTAGCCTTTGAAGAATATGACCTTTTTCTTTTTTGTATACGCACGGGCGCACATAAAGGCAAAGGTGGTGGCGTCCGTTCCGTTTTTCATAAAGTAAGCCCAGTCAGCTGTTTCAACCGTGTTTACAAGCAGCTCCGCACATTCGACCATTTTGTAGGACGGTGCGGTGGTGCAGTTGCCGTCCTTAAGCTGAGCCAATGCTGCGGCGTCAACATCGGGATCGTTGTAGCCTAAAACATTCGGTCCGTAGGCGCACATTAAATCAATATATTTGTTGCCGTCCATATCCCAGAAGTAGGTGCCTTGCGCCCTTGAACTTATAAGCGGCCACTTTTCAAGCGGTAAGAACAGACCCTCGGATGGTCCTAAATGCCCGTATATTCCGGACGGTATAACATTCAGTGCCCTGTTAAACCACTCACGGCTTTTTGTATGTACATATTCAGGATATTTACTCATAAAAAATTCCCCCTTACGCCAAATAGACCGCTACACGGTCAAGTATGCGGTTGATGTTGTCTACCATTGAAAGAACTCCGGCAAGACGGATGTTACCCTTGCACATCTCGTTTACGGTTGAAACCTCGCCGTTAAACAGACCGTTCGCAAGCTTTATGTCCGCAAATTCCATTATTGCGCGGGGATTTTCGCAGGGAGCCTTAACGGTTGTAAAGCGGTGATTCTTAACGCTTAGTGTTATAGCCGCTTTGTCTTTTATAGAAAAGTAAATATCGCCGTCGGGAGTGTTCTCGGCGGAGATTTGCGCTATCGGGTCGTTGTTTGCAAGGGCGGAGACAGCGCCAGCTATCACATACATTGTCATAAGCGTGTTTTCCTCGAAAAACGCAGGGTCGGATAAAGCGTCCTTTGACGGACGGAGTACCTCTTCAAGCCTTGCGGTAAGCTTAGTAAACGGTCCCGTTAAGAATTTAAGCAGTGTAACGGCGCCTTTTACGGGCACGCCGGGCTTGCTTTTGTCTATTAACAGGTTGAATTTTTCGGGGGAGGCAAAATTCATTTTACAGGCGGCGCCCGAGCTTCCCTCTGTTATTTTGCAGCCGTTTTCATCAAAACGGAATGTGCGGCACGGGCCGTTTTTTACATCAAAGCATAATGAAACGGGCTTTTTTAATTCCTTTAAAATTTCCTTTGCCTTGCTGTCAAGCTCGCACAGGTTTTCAAGCGAGCCTAAAACACCGTACATATTTACATAAGCCATTGCTTTTTCGTTTTTCATATCGGTCATCCTTTCTTTGAATTGCTCCGCAGGCAAGTAATAATGTATGTCAAGGCGCAGGTCTGTCTCATACAATATAATAAAAAACCTATGTACGGAGCTGATTACTTATGGAAAAAAATCTTCCTTGTCCCATAGTAAACGAAAATGATTTAAAATTTTACGAAAGCCACCTTAATTCGTGCCGTGCGGATAAACCCAAGCCACAAATGTGCACGGTAATGCCGCAGGAAATAAGAAAATCCTATATGCCCGACATATTAAGAGAAACGATAGGCAAGGTAGTAAGGATAGAATCCCTTGTGGGCGGATGCCTTGAAAGCCGTATCGGTACGCTTATTAAGGTCGGGGCGGATTATGTAGTGCTTAAGCTTTATCAAAGCTGCAGCACTATGATATGCGAGGCGTCTTCCATAAAATATGTCACCGTTATCCACGATAACGATATAAACAAAATAGGGCTATTTTAAGAAGCCGTTTATTATCTGTTCCTCTGCTTCCTTTTCGGTAAGTCCCAGCGTCATAAGCTTAATAAGCTGGTCGCCCGCTATTTTACCTATCGCCGCCTCGTGAATAAGGGAAGCGTCGATATTGTTTGCGGTAAGCTCGGGTATCGCCGTTACCTTGCCGCTGTCCATAATAATGGCGTCGCACTCGGTGTGGCCGTTGCAGACATTGTTGCCGTTTATTTTGGAAAGGAATTTCTGGAACGAATTTCCCTTTGCTACCGAGCGTGAAATTACATTCGCACCCGAATTCACACCGTCGAGATCCACCGTGAAATCGGTTTCGGCGCTTTGGGTGCCGTGGGTCATTATCTTTTCGTGTATTACAATGGAGGCGTTGTCGGAAACACGGGCCTTTGTAACCCTTTTTGTGGAGTCTATTCCCTTAATCTGAGCGGTCTCCATTTCCATATAGCCGCCGTCCTCAAGGTTGACTATCGTGGTGGGGTTCATAATATTCGAGCCGTTTCCGTCACCCTCGCCGTAATGCTTTTCTATATACTTTACCTTTGCGTTTTTTCCGACATAAAAGGTGTGTATACCGTCGTGTCGGGATTCGTTTTCACCGCAGTTGTGTATTCCGCAGCCTGCTACTATCGTAACATCCGAATTTTCGCCTATATAAAAATCGTTGTAAACAAGGTCGGTAAGTCCCGTTTCACTTATAATAACCGGAATATGAACAGTCTCGTTTTTGGTGTTCGGCTTTATTATAATATCGATACCGGGGTTATCGGTCTTTGTTTTTATATTTATATTTTCCGTAACCTGACGGTCGGCAAGCTTGCCGTTTGCGCGGATATTGTACGCACCGTCGGGCGTGGCGTTCATATCGGCTATGATTTTTAAAAGCTCAAGCTCTGTGTTGTTCATTATTCGGTCTCCTTTCCGGAACATACGGTCGCTCTGCAGCCGTTTTCAACGGTTCCGAACAATTTCGGAAGAACCTCTTGCTTTGAGCCTACGGTTTTGATTCTTCCGCTGTCGATTACCACAACGCTGTCGGCAATGTTCAAAATGCGCTCCTGATGTGAAATGATGATTATTGAACCGCCCTTACTGCCGTGCATTTTCTCGAACACCTTGATTAAGTTGCCGAAGCTCCATAAATCTATGCCTGCCTCCGGCTCGTCAAACACCGAGACCTTTGTGGAACGGGCAAGCACGGTTGCTATTTCTATTCTTTTAAGCTCACCGCCCGAAAGTGAGGAATTTACCTCACGGTCGATATAATCACGGGCGCAAAGTCCTACCTGGGAGAGATAATCGCAGGCGTCGTTAAGGCTTAAATTCTTGCCCGAAGCAAGGCTTAACAGATCATAAACACGGATACCCTTAAAATGGACCGGCTGTTGAAAAGCAAAGCTTATGCCTTTTCTTGCGCGGTCGGTAACCGAAAGTCCAGTTATATCCTCGCCGTCAAGCAGGATAGTACCCGACGAGGGGGTAAGAATACCCGCGATAATCTTTGCAAGGGTGGATTTTCCGCCACCGTTAGGTCCCGTAATTACCGTGAAATTATCCTCGATTTTTAAAGATATGTCTTTTAAAATTTCTTTTTCCCCGTCGTCGTTTTCGGCGGCAAAGTAAACATTTTTAAGCTCTAACATTTTTTTCTCCGTTCTTTTATATGCTACATATCTATATAATACCTTTTTTTATCGTTAAAATCAACCTTTTACGCAATTTTTTCATATTACGCAGGGTGCCGAATAGATGTAATATTCGTTTTTAAAGCTTTTATAATAATTTCGGCTTACGGGCAGGCACGCGCCGTTGGTTAAATAGACGTTTTCGTTGCTGTATGCCGAAACGCAGTTAAGATTTACTATAAACGCCCTGTTTACCTTGCAAAAATGGCTTTTAGGCAGAAGATTATACACCGCCGCCATAGTCTTGTTACAGCGTATTATTTCGCAGTCAAGGTTGATAAGACAGTTTTTGTTGTCCGCCTCGATATAAAAAATATCGCCCGTGTTAAAGCAAAAGGTGTCGTCCCCGTTTCTTACCCATAGGGGACGGTTGTATATCTCCGAAAAAAAGTAATCGTTAAGCGCCGAAAAAAGCTGTTCCTTTCTTAACGGCTTTAACAGAAAACGGTACGCCGACACCTTAAAGGTATCCAAAATAAAGCCTGTATAATGACTTAAAAAAATTATAATGCAAAAAGGGTCGTTTTTACGCATAACCCTCGCTGTTTCAAGTCCGTTTAAATCGCCGGTGTTGTATTCGAGTATAGCTATTGAATATCTGTATTCATTTTTCAAAAGCTGAACACCCGATGAAAATTCATCGACTACGGCGTCTATGTTTTTAAGGCTTAAATATTCGTATATGGTTTGTTTTGTGGTTTTGATTGATTTAGTGTCGCTGTCGCATATTGCTATCCGCATATTTACCTTCCCCCCCGTTATTTGACATTTTTCGCCAATATTATACAATAATTGTAAGAAAATGTCAATATTTAACTTTTTTGGGGGTGAAATAGCAAAAAAATTGTTTTTTACTCTTTAAAAATATCCTTTCACTCCAAAATTTTAGCAAACAAACATTCATTTATATAAAATTTCACCGAAAGAAAAACGGTGAAATTTTTGTATTCTTGATGTTTACAAATTTTTGGCCGTTTTCTTTCTTAAAAAAGAAAGGACGGTTAAAAAAATGGAAAACAAAAAACTGCTCAAAATCGTAAAGGAAATCAAGAATGGGGATATGTCGAATTTCGGGGAGCTGTACGCCGTGTTCGAAAGACTTATAAAGCTTTACGGTGCAAGAATTGAGTTCGAGGACGCAAAAGAGGAACTTACCGTGTTTTTATTGGAGCTGATTTACGACATTGACACGGAAAGATTTGCGCCCAACTGCTCCGACACGCTTTGCAGGTACATAGCGGTGTCGCTTCGCAACAAATACATAATACTTTCCAAAAAGGCGGACAGATTACGGCTTGAAAGCTGTGAGCTGTTTGATTATTCGGGTGCCCAATACGGCGAACAGGACACAAAAATAGCCCTTGCCGACGGATTAAGGCTTTTATCCGACAAGCAAAGGCAGTCTGTTGTATTCAGATATATTTACGGCTTTTCCGACGCCGAGATTGCGCAAATGCTGAGCGTTACAAGGCAGGCGGTACACGGACTTCAGCTGCGCGCGCTCGATATTTTACGCAGATACTACGGGGAAAGTCTCTGATATTAATGCGGAATTTTTTTAATGCGGAATTCGGAATGCGTAATGCGGAATTATATTTTCTTACCCGTTTTTCTGTCGGTAAAAACTATATCATAGTCAAAATCCAAAATATCTGAAATTTCTTTAAGATCTTTTTCTGAAAAGTTATCTCTTGAGAATTTTCCGCTCAAGGTAGAGGGCGCTATATTTAATGCGGCGGCAAGCTGAGCTGCTGTCATTTTGCGCGTTATCAACATCATTTTTATTTTCATTGCGGCGGTCATATCATCACTCCATTCTTTGAAAATTATACGCTTAAATACTAACTAAATCAAATGATTTTAGAATTAAATTCGCTTATCAGCGAATTTAAGCTTGACAAAATTCGGTTTTAAGCTTATAATTAACTTAAAGGATGAATTTAATTTGTTTAAAAACTAATTGTAAAAATTTTATGAACGGAGTGAGGTTATGAGTTTTGCGGATATAATCAAGAGGTGCAGCCTTGAAACGCTGAGCGAATTTTTGATTTCGGGGGACAGTATTTTAAAGGAGAGGGAAGAAGAGAACTACGACAGGCTTATAGAAAAAAGCAGTCGGGAAATCTATTCGGTTGTAAGCGGTCTTACCGACGATATTAAGAAAAAGACAAGCTTTGAAAACGCCCTTGCAAGGCACGATACCGCTCTGATAAATATTTATTTTGAAACGGGCTTTATAGCCGGCGTAAAGCTTACAAGGGAGGTTGCCGAGCGCTTAAAGGGCAAATAAAAATAGTACCGTAAAAGCAAAGGCTTTTACGGTACTATTTTCTTATATCAGTACAGCTTAACCGTACTCCAAAGATTTTCAAAATAGGTTCTTATATCGCTGTTAATATCGTGATAATACTGCACCTTGGGCATATCCGCCTCGTCGGGGTAGAGTATCTTATTCTGATAATAGCAATAATCCTTATTGTTCACAACCGCAGTGTTGGGAGACGCATAGCCTAAATACTCGGCGTTTGCAACGGCAACATCCGGCTCTAAAAGGAAGTTGATATACATAAGCGCCGCTTTTACATTTTTGGCGTTTTTCGGTATACAAACGGAGTCTACAAAAATATTCGTGCCTTCTTCGGGGTAGAAGAATTTAAGACTTTCGTTGGCGTCTATCATAGTAAGGCAGTCGCCCGCGTAGTAGGGCGCAACGGACGCTTCTCCCGTCTCCATTTTACTGAATACCTGATCCATTACATAGTCCTGAAGATTTTTCTTACCCTGCTTTAAAAGGTCGGCGGCGGCGTCCCAGTCAGCTTTGTTTTCGGTATTTACATCCTGACCCAAAATCATCTGTGCGGTCATAAACGCGTCGCGGGAGTTATCAAAGTTAAGCGCCATGTCCTTGTATTTTTCGTCCCACAGCACCTTCCAGGAATGTTCAATATCCTTTCCGGTAAGCTCCTCGTTATATACTATTCCGACCATACCCACATTGTAGGGTACGCTGTATTCTTCCTTTTCGTCAAAGAACAGACCCTTATACTTTTCGTCTATAAGGTCATAGTTTGATATTGCGGACATATCGATTTTTTGGAGCATATCCTCTTTAATAAGGCGTTCTATCATATAATCGGACGGAATTATCACATCGTAGCTTACTCCGCCGCTTTTAAGCTGTGAATACATGGTTTCGTTGCTTACATAGTTTAAGTATTTAACCTTAATGCCCGTAAGCTTTTCAAATTCCTTATTAACATCCATAGAGCCGTCCGCTCCGTCCGAAATATATTCGCCCCAGTTATAAACCGTAAGGGTGGTGCCTTTGAGGCTTTTGTCGAACTTTGCGCGCAGGTCAAGCTCCTTATACTTATATCCGCAACCTGTAAGGGAAACGGTGAGTGTTATTACAAGTGTTGTTATTAAAGCGAGAGTTTTTTTCATTTATCTAAATCCTTTCTGTTTTTAAAGCTTTTTTCTCATTTTTAGACTGAAGTACATTATAAAGTATCAGCAAAATAAACACGGTTATGAATATAAGCGTCGAAAGCGCATAGGCGTCCGGCTTTACCGTCTTTTTAGTCATAGTATAAATTACTATCGGCAGGGTCTGATAATGACCGCAGGTGAAATAGCTTATTACAAAATCGTCAAGCGACAGTGTAAACGCCATTATAAAGCCGGTTACAATTCCCGTTGATATTGACGGCAGCATAACCTTAAAAAATGCCTTTACGGGCGTACAGCCGAGGTCCATTGCCGCTTCGGGCAGGTTGGGGTCGGTCTGCTTTAATTTCGGAATTACCGAAAGTATAACATAAGGCAGGTTAAAGGTTATATGAGCTACAAGCACCGTTAAAAAGCCGAGAGATTCGTTAAGTCCCAAAATTCTGCCGATGAATATAAACAAAAGCATTAACGAAATGCCCGTTACTATATCGGCGTTCATCATAGGTATCTGCGTTACGGACATAACGATTTTTTTAGCCGCCTTGCGCCGTATCGCGTTTATACCCACCGCGGCGGCGGTGCCTAACACCGTTGATATTGCCGCGGACAAAACGGCGATTATAACCGTGTGCTGTAACGCAGTCATCATAGCGGTATCGGATGTAAGACCTGTGTACCACCTTGTCGAAAAGCCGTTCATTACCCAAACACTGCTTGAGCCGTTAAAGGAAAATATAATCATAACGGCAACGGGCGCGTACAGGAAAAATATTATAAGCGCAACATAAATTCGGGAGAGTATCTTCACATCAACACACCTCCGTCGTCGCTTTCCGAAAATCGGTTCATAATGAAAAGACAAATCAAAATCATTACCATAAGCACAAGCGAGATTGACGACGCAATATTGTAATGCTCGGGTCCCAAATTAAAGAAGTATTCAATGGTATCGCCTATAAGCATTGTTTTGGTTCCGCCTAACTTCTGCGAAATGTAGAAGGTGCTGACGGACGGCACGAATACCATTGTAATACCCGAAATAACGCCGGGCTTTGTAAGGGGGAATATCACCCTTTTGAATTTGGAAAATGAGTTTGAACCCAAATCCTCAGCCGCTTCAAGCAGTGATTTATCAAGCTTTGACATAACCGAGTAAATAGGCAGTATCATATACGGAATAAAGTCGTACACCATTCCCAGTATAACAGCGCCCGGTGTAAGGAGCAGTTTTATCGGTTTATCGATAAGTCCTATGCTCTTTAAAAATGTGTTTATCAGTCCCGTATTCGAAAGTATTGTTATCCACGAATAGGTGCGGATAAGAAAGTTCATCCACATAGGAATCATAACTATTATAAAAAGCATACGCTGGGACGATATTTTAAGCTTGGTCATAAAATACGCCATAGGGTAGGCGAGCAGCAGCGTTATAAAGGTAGAGACCGCCGCATACAAAATCGATATGCCGAAAGCCTTTTTATACTGCCCGATTGCCGTGATATTGGAAAGGGTGAACACACCGTTACTGTCCGTAAGGGCAAAATAAAACATTATAAGCAGCGGCACCACTATAAACACTGCCGACCACACGATATACGGCGAAGCCACCAGCTTATTGCCGAAAGCCTTTTTGTTCATAGTCTATTCCTCCTCGCCCGCGTCGGAGAGGTGGTCCATTTCCTCGCTGTAAGAGGAGTAATCACCGTACAGACCCGAATACTGTGATTTTTTCATTATATGAATGGCGTCAGGCTCAATGTAAAGGCCTACATTATCGCCCACAAAATGCTCGTCCGTGGTCTGTATCATCCATTTAAAGCCGCCTATATCCACGATAATTTCGTAATGAACGCCCAAAAACGCAACGGAGGTAACAATGCCTGTAAGCATACCCTTTTCGGGAGATACTATGTCAACATCTTCGGGGCGGACAACAACATCGACCGCCTCGTTTTCCGCAAAGCCCTTATCAAGGCAGGTAAACCGAGCGCCCGAAAATTCAACATAATAGTCACGGAGCATAACGCCGTCAACAATATTTGACTCACCGATAAAATCGGCAACAAAGGCGTTTTCAGGCTCGTTATAAATATCCTGCGGAGTGCCTACCTGTTGAATTTTGCCGCCGTCCATTACAACAACACGGTCGGACATAGTAAGCGCCTCTTCCTGATCGTGTGTTACAAAAACAAATGTAATGCCGAGCTGGCGCTGAATTTTTTTAAGCTCCTTCTGCATATCCTTGCGAAGCTTAAGGTCAAGCGCCGCCAGCGGTTCGTCAAGAAGCAGTACCTTCGGGTGGTTGGCTATCGCTCTTGCTATGGCAACACGCTGCTGCTGACCGCCCGAAAGGGTATCGACATGCCTTTTTTCAAAGCCGCTTAAATTAACGAGCTTTAACATTTCGGCAACCTTTTCCTTTACCTCTTTCTCGGGGCGTTTTTTAACACGCAGACCGAAAGCGATGTTTTCGTACACATTAAGGTGCGGAAACAGCGCATAACGCTGAAAAATGGTGTTCACCTGCCGTTTGTAAGCAGGAACACCATTAATTTTTTCACCCTCAAATGAAATGTCGCCGCTGTCCGGTTCCAAAAATCCGGCGATAAGCCGCAGGGTGGTGGTCTTTCCGCAACCCGAGGGACCGAGCAGAGTTATAAATTCCTTATCCCTTATTTCAAGGTCGAGACCGTCCAAAACCTGCTCGCCGTCAAACGCGACAGATACATTTTTGAGCTCTACAATATTGTTTTTTTCCATAAAGCATCCCCCTTTGTTCAACACTCAAGTGCCGACACAAGAATAATTTTCCCCGTGCGATACCCGCAGGCTCTTCGTAATATGCCCTGAACAAAGGGTTTTTCATAGTTTTCAAAGGCCCTCTGACCCGAAACTACGGCATAAAATCTGAAACTGCTCTCTACACAGATGCTTAAACATATTTTGTTCAATGTCTAACTAAATATTGACTATACTATTAAAACATTAAAATGTCAAGTTAAATTTGCGAAAAATCTACATTTTTCTGACAAAAAATATGTTGTGTTTTAAGAACCTCTTGAATACTCTTTTTTTCTCGTTTTTCCTCGCATATTCTCGATTTTTTTAAAAACGACTTTTTTAAATAAAATATTGATGTATTCGAAATTATATGGTATAATCATACATTATAATCTATAAGTGCGCCTTGGAGGAGTTAGGGTGAGAATTCTCGGTATAGACCCCGGCTATGCAATCGTCGGCTACGGAATTGTAGATTACAACAAAAACCATTTTTCGGCAGTCGGCTTCGGTGCGATAACAACGCCTGCCGGAATACCGTTTGAACGCCGCCTTACCGACATTTATAACGATATGAACGAGATAATCGCAAAATACCGTCCGGATGAAATGTCGATAGAAAAGCTTTATTTCAACACCAATACCACAACCGCCATAGATGTGGCTCAGGCAAGGGGCGTCATACTTCTTGCGGCGCATAACGGCGGACTTAAAATATCCGAATATACTCCGCTTCAGGTAAAGCAGGCAATAACAGGCTACGGCAGGGCGGAAAAACGGCAGGTTATGGAAATGGTCAGGGGCTTTTTGGGGCTTGAGCGTGTTCCGAAACCCGACGACACCGCAGACGCGCTGGCGCTTGCGGTCTGCCACGCAAACTATTCGGGCTCTTCATATTCAAAACTTTATACGGAGATGGGTAAATGATTGCTTCTGTAAGAGGAAAGCTGATATATACGGATAACACATCGGTCATTATTGAATGCGGTGGAGTGGGATTCCGCTGTACGGTCACCAAAAACACGCTATATAAGCTTCCCGAAAAGGGTAAAGAGGCGTTTCTTCACACCTTTTTGGCGGTAAAGGAAGACGCACTCGACCTCTACGGCTTTTCCGATACGGACGAGCTTGAGGCGTTCAAGCTTATAACCTCGGTAAACGGCGTCGGCCCGAAGCTCGGAATCGCGATACTTTCGGAATTTGATTCCGCAAGGCTTGCGGTATACATAGCAAGCGGAGACGCAAAGGCTTTAACCGCGGCGTCGGGCGTGGGCATAAAATTGGCGCAGAGAATCGTGCTGGAACTTAAGGATAAGGTCGGCTCGGTTCCGGGGTCGAACAGCGAAGAGGTGAAAGCCGTGGGGAACGCAACCTTAAACAGCAATACTTCCGAAGCGGTGGCGGCGCTTGTGTCTCTCGGATATTCGCAAAGCGAGGCGTCGCTTGCGGTGGGCAGGCTTGACCCCTCGCTTTCGGCTGAGGAGCTTATTAAACAGGCGCTTAAATTCCTTGCAAGGAGGATATAGCTTTTGATAGAGCAGGAAATGGATTTTGAAAACCGTATTGTCGCTCCCGAATACGATTATAAGGAGGACGACGCGGAACTTACCTTAAGACCTAAAACTCTTAACGAATATGTGGGACAAAGCAAGGCTAAGGAAAACCTGAGTATATACATAAAAGCGGCGCTCGGACGGCACGAATCGCTTGACCATGTACTGCTTTACGGTCCTCCGGGACTCGGCAAAACCACGCTTTCCGCAATAATCGCAAAGGAAATGGGGGTCAACCTAAGAGTTACCTCGGGTCCCGCGATAGAAAAGCAGGGAGATCTTGTCGCAATACTCACCTCGCTTAACGAGGGAGATGTGCTGTTTATCGACGAGATACACAGACTTCCGCGTAATGTTGAGGAAATACTTTACCCCGCGATGGAGGACTTTTCGCTTGATATTATAATCGGCAAGGGTCCTGCGGCAAGGTCGATACGGCTTGATGTGCCGCATTTTACGCTTGTGGGAGCCACCACCCGTTCGGGTCAGCTTACGGCGCCGCTTCGCGACCGTTTCGGTGTGCTTTTGCGGCTTGAGCTTTACACACCCGAGGAATTGGCGCAGATCATCACCCGTTCTGCAGGAATATTAGGTATAGAAGTCGAAAGGGACGGCGCGCTCGAAATAGCCTCCCGTTCAAGGGGAACGCCCCGTATCGCAAACCGTCTTTTAAAGCGTGTGCGCGATATTGCGCAGGTTGAATTTGACGGCGATATTACGGAAGCGGTGGCACAGGCGGCGCTTGCGAAATTTGAAATTGACGAGCTGGGACTTGACGATTTTGACCGAAAGATGCTTACGACTATTATAACCAATTATTCGGGCGGTCCTGTCGGACTTGATACATTGGCGGCGGCGGTCGGCGAGGAAGCGGTTACGATAGAGGATGTTTACGAGCCGTATCTTATGCAGATAGGCTTTTTGACAAGGACGGCAAGGGGCAGATGTGTTACGCCGCAGGCGTATGAGCATCTCGGTATACCTCAAACCGGACAGAACACGACACAGCAATCAATATTTTAATTTAAGGAGCTTTGAAAATGGGAAGATTATTCGGAACAGACGGCGCAAGAGGTATTGCAAATAAGGAGCTTACCTGTGAGCTTGCAACAAATATAGGCAGAGCGGCGGCTTATGTGCTGACGGAGAAAACCACCGAAAAACCGAAGGTTCTTATAGGTAAGGATACAAGAGTATCCTCAAATATGCTTGAAATGGCACTTGCGGCAGGCCTTTGCTCAGTCGGTGCGGATGTTGTGCTTGTAGGCTTTGTACCTACGCCCGCAATAGCGTATCTTGTAAAGGACAGAGAAGCGGACGCAGGGATTATGATTTCGGCTTCGCACAACCCTTGTGAATATAACGGAATTAAAATATTCGATTCAAACGGTTTTAAGCTGCCCGACGCGCTTGAAGAGGAAATTGAGGCGTTGGTGCTTGACGATATGAGTCCGATAAGCTTCCCTGTGGGCGGAGATGTCGGCAGTGTATTTGCGCGTTACGATTATGTTGATATCTACATTGACCACCTTGTCCGTTCGGTAAAAGCGGACCTTACGGGAATGAAGATCGCTATTGACTGCGCAAACGGATGCGCTTCCTATACGGCGGAAAAATTCTTTAAAAAGCTCGGTGCGGATGTCCATATGATGCACGACAGTCCGAACGGCGTTAATATAAACGCTCACTGCGGCTCTACGCATATGGAAGATCTTATTGACTATGTAAACGGTCACGAGGTAAATTTGGGACTTGCCTTTGACGGCGACTCCGACCGCTGCCTTGCGGTTGACGAAAACGGCAAGCTTATAGACGGCGACAGAATGATAGCGATTTTCGCCATCGATATGAAAAACAGAGGAGTATTAAAGGACAACGCCGCAGTTGTTACGGTTATGACTAACTTGGGCTTTAAGCATTTTGCGGAGAAAAACGGCATTGATGTTATAGAAACCAAGGTAGGAGACCGCTATGTGCTTGAAGAAATGGTAAAGCACAATTATAAAATCGGCGGCGAGCAGTCGGGCCATATTATCTTTAAAGACTATGCCACAACGGGCGACGGTCAGCTTTCCGGCGCAATGCTCGCGTCCATCCTTTCGTCTACCGGCAAATCGGCTTCGGAAACCGCTTCTGTTATGACCGTACTTCCGCAAACACTTGTTAATATCAAGGCTTCGCCCGAGCTTAAGGCGATGCTTAACACTGATTCGGATATATTGAGCACAATAGAAGAGGTTAAAAAGATACTCGGCAAGAGGGGCAGAATACTTGTAAGAGCCTCCGGAACCGAGCCGCTTATCCGCGTTATGCTTGAGGGCGAGGATATTGCCGAAATAAAACGCCTTGCAAAGCGGGTTGCAAAGATAATTGAGGAAAAAGCCTGATATGAGAACCGTAACAGGCTTTGACGATTACGAGCTTATCGACACAGACGCGGGCGAACGCCTTGAAAGATGGAAAAATATAATACTTATACGCCCCGACCCGCAGATAATATGGTCGGGCAGCCGCAAAAATCCGCTTTGGAAAAACGCTCACGCCGTTTACCACCGCTCGGCAAGCGGCGGCGGATACTGGGAAGCGCTTAAAAGGGTTCCCGATGTCTGGAGCGTTAAGTACGAGGGTCTTACATTCAATTTAAAGCCTATGGGCTTTAAGCATACGGGACTTTTTCCCGAACAGGCGGTAAACTGGAGCCTTGCAAGGGAGCTTATAGAAAAGGAAGACAGTCAGCTTTCGGTGCTTAATCTTTTTGCTTATACGGGCGCCGCTACTTTGGCGTGCTTAAAGGCAGGAGCTAAGGTAACCCATGTGGACGCGTCAAAGGGAATGGTGCAGTGGGCAAAGGAAAATGCGGCGGTAAGCGGACTGAAGGATGCTCCCGTAAGGTGGCTTGTGGACGACTGCCTTAAATTCGTAAAGCGAGAAATAAGGCGCGGCAACACCTATGACGCAATTATTATGGATCCGCCCTCATACGGCAGAGGTCCAAACGGGGAAGTATGGAAGCTTGAGCAGCAGTTAGCCGAGCTGTTGGAGGAAACCGGAAAATTGCTGTCCGATAATGCGGTGTTTTTTTTCCTTAATTCCTACACCGGCGGCCTTTCGCCTTCAATACTTAACTATATGGTCAGCCGCTATGTGGTAAATGGCAAAGGCGGAAAAGTGACCACCGATGAAATCGGACTTTATATTACCGATAAGGGGATAAGTCTTCCGGCGGGAAATACTACTGTATGGATGAAGTAATGAACAATATAATTGAAGTAAAGAATGTAACATATGAATATACCGACGATGATAACCGTTTTACAGCCGTAAAAAATCTGTCGCTTGATATTGAAAGGGGCAGTTTTACGGTTATTCTCGGGCATAACGGCTCGGGCAAATCGACGCTTGCAAAAATGCTCAACGGTCTTAATAAGCCCACACGGGGCGATGTTTTTGTAGACGGTATAAATACAAAGGCTGAGGAGACCGAAATTGAGGTAAAACGCAAGGTCGGAATGGTGTTCCAAAACCCCGATAATCAAATAATAGCCTCGATAGTCGAGGAGGATGTGGCGTTCGGTCCCGAAAACCTCGGAATACCGCCAGAGGAGATAAGACAGCGTGTTGACAGCGCACTGGCTGCGGTTGATATGGCGGACTTTAAAAAATCCACTCCCCACCATCTTTCGGGCGGTCAGAAGCAGAGAATAGCCATAGCCGGAATGATAGCGATGGAGCCCGAGTGCCTTGTTTTGGACGAGCCTACCGCCATGCTTGACCCAAAGGGAAGGGCGGAGATTATATCGACGCTTTTGCGACTTAATAAAGAAAAGGGTATGACCGTTGTGCTTATAACGCACTATATGGAGGAAGCCGAGAGTGCGGACAGAGTTATCGTTATGAACGACGGCGAAATAATTGCCGACGATAAGCCGAAAACAATTTTTTCTGATGTTAAAAGGCTTAAGGATGTCGGTCTTGATGTTCCGCAGACAGCGGAGCTTTTGTATAAGCTTAAAAGCGAGGGTTTCGGAGTAGATACTCACGCGCTTTCAGTAGAGGAAGCCGCGGAACAAATTATAAAGGCACTCGGCACTTTTACCGATTCGGAGGAAAAATAGTTTGTCAGTTTTAGAGGTTAAAAACCTTACCCACACCTACGGCGGAAATACACCGTTTGTAAACGACGCGGTAAAGGGCGTTTCGTTTACCGCCGAAAAGGGCGAAATAATAGGTATTATCGGTCATACGGGTTCGGGAAAATCGACGCTTGTTCAGCACCTTAACGGGCTTTTAAAGCCAACCTCGGGTGAAATATTGCTTGACGGCGTAAATATATGGGAAAATCCTAAGGAGATACGCAAGGTCCGCTCTAAGGTGGGTCTTGTATTTCAGTATCCCGAATACCAGCTTTTTGAGGAAACGGTTTTTAAGGATATTGCTTTCGGGCCTAAAAATATGGGGCTTACGGGCGAAGAGCTTGAAAAAAGAGTTATAGATACCTGCAATATGATAGGCGTAAAGCCGGAGTATTATGAAAAATCACCGTTTGATTTATCGGGCGGCGAAAAACGGAGGGTTGCCATAGCGGGAGTTATGGCTATGAACCCCGAGGTAATAGTCTTTGACGAGCCGACTGCCGGACTTGACCCTAAGGGCCGTGAGGATGTTACCGAAATTATAGCTAATTACCGCAGGCACACGGGCGCTACGGTTATAATCATATCCCACAGTATGGAGGATATGGCGGTTGTGGCGGACAAACTGCTTGTTATGAATAAGGGTAAGCTTCAAAAGTTCGGAACTGTCGAAGAGGTCTTTAAAAACGGCGATGAACTGCGTAAAATAGGGCTTAATGTTCCTATTGTCACAAGAGTTTTCTATGAGCTTAAAAAAGCCGGTGTGCCTGTTCCGGACGATGTTTTTACGGTGGACAGAGCCGTTAAGGTGCTTAAAGAAATAAGGGACGGTGGCGGCAATGCTTAGAGATATTACATTCGGGCAGTATTATGAGGGGCACTCGGTAATACACAGAACAGATCCCCGTGTTAAAATATTGCTTTTAATACTGCTTATAGTTTTTATTTTTATTGCAAAAAATGCCGTTTCATTGGGCTTTGCCGCGGCAATGATACTGCTTGCGGCGCTTATTTCAAAAATTCCGTTCGGTATGTATGTAAAAAATATGAAAGCGATTTTGCCCGTGCTTATTTTTACGGGTGTTATAAACCTGTTTTACGGCGACGGTGGCAGGGTGCTTGTTTCCTTTTGGAAGCTTTCTGTTACTACCGAGGGCGTGTACAGAGCCGTGTTTATGGCGGTACGCATTACAATGCTTATTTTTGTAAGCTCGGAGCTTACTTACACTACTACGCCGAACGACCTTACCGACGCTATTGAAAGCCTGCTTTCGCCGCTTAAATATGTCGGACTTAAAAGCGCGGTGCATACCCTTGCTATGATGATGACTATTGCTTTGAGGTTTATACCAACTCTCATTGAAGAGGCAGAGAAAATTATGAACGCGCAAAAGGCAAGGGGAGCAGACCTTGAAAACGGCAGACTTAGGGAAAGGGTAAAGGCGCTGATACCTGTCCTTATACCACTTCTTATTTCTTCTGTAAGGCGTGCTTACGAGCTTGCCGAAGCAATGGAGTGCCGCTGTTATAACGGGGGCGAGGGCAGAACCCGTATGAAGCAGATGCATATGGCGGCACGGGATTTTGCGGCTTTCGGCTTTGCGCTATTTGTTTGCGGCGGAATAATAACGCTTAATATACTTTTTTAAGGGAGATAAAACCGTGAAAAGGATGTTGCTTACAATTTCATATGACGGCACCGCTTATCACGGTTGGCAGGTACAGCCGAACGGCATTACCGTTCAGGAGACCTTGCAGAATTCACTGCAAAAAATGCTCGGTGTAAGACCCTCTGTTACCGGCTGCAGCAGGACCGACGCGGGAGTTCACGCAAGGGAATTTTGCTGTCACTTCGACTGTGATGACATATTCCCCGAAAAGGCGTTTTTAAAGGGACTTGACGCACTTTTGCCGCCCGATATTGCGGTAAAGGACTGTAAGGAGGTTTCACCCGATTTTCACGCAAGGTATAACGCAAAGGGTAAGCAGTATGCGTATTATATTTTTAACAGCGGTGTAAGGAATCCGTTTAAGTCACGCTATACCTGGCGTATCGAAAGAAAGCTTGATACAGAAAAAATAAACCTGTTTTTAGGGAGCCTTGTCGGAACTCACGACTTTTACGCTTTTTCCTCTTCGGGCAGAAGCACGGAGGACACGGTGAGAACCGTAACCGAATGCGGCGCTGAGAGGATAGGAGACACCGTTGTAATAAAAATTGCCGCAAACGGGTTTCTTTACAATATGGTAAGAATAATAACGGGTACCGCGGTTGCCGTATCGGACGGACAGGCGGCTCCTGATGCGGCCGAAAAAGCCTTTGCTTTAAGGGAGCGTTCACTGCTGGGCAGAACTGCTCCGCCGCAGGGGTTGTTTCTCGAAAGGGTAATTTACTGATTTTAAAGGAGGGATATTATGCCGGATTACAGAAAGAAAAAGGTGAACAGGCTTAAAGGCGCATTTAAACCGAAAAAGGAAAAGCACCGAGCCGCACACGGGAACGAGGATATTAAAATGACTTCCTCTAAGAAAACCGTAAGGAAGTCACCGAAAACCGAGAAAGAACCGGAAAGCGCACTTAAGGTAGTAAAGGGAAAAAAGCTTGAAAGAAAGAGAAAAACACGCATTTTTCTTTCGTCCGCCGCGGCGGTTTTGATTGTTTTCGGCGTACTTCACCTCATTTTGCCTGTCGGTATAGCGGAAAATGTGGGTAATCTTACGGCGCTCATCGGCGGCGGCAGTTATCCTATTGACCTTGAAAGCAACGACACATTAAGCGCGGTCTCAAGAGGAATGTACTATTATGTGCTTACAAATACGCATATAAACGCATATTCGGATAACGGTAAGCAAATATATTCATATTCCTACGGATATGAAAATCCGATACTTAAAACCTCTAAGACCCGTGCATTGATTTTTGATCAGGGCGGAAACGAAGCGGTTATATACAATTTAAGAACCAAGAAAAAAACCGTAAAAACCGACAATGACATTATAACCGCAGCTATTTCTGATTCGGGTACATATGCGGTGGTAACAAGATCTGATAAGTATGCGTCGGTCGTTACGGTTTACGATAAGCACAATAAACGCTTGTATGAATGGTCTTCCTCGGCTGATACGGTAAACAATGTTGCGGTATCGCCTAGCGGTAAAAAAATCGCTGTTTCCCTGTTTAACGCTTCCTCGGGAAAATTTACATCAAAAATAAGCGTGCTTGAATACGATTCGGCAACGCCTAAATACACCGAGACTATTGACGAAACGCTGGTTTTTGCTCTCGATTCCTTCCATAATGCGGGATTTTCGGCGGTAACGGGAAAGGGGTACGGCTTTTATATTTGGTCCGATTTTAAAAAGACTGAATATAAAAGCGAGTATTCTCCGGCTTTTCTGCGGTCCGGTACGGGCGGAACGGCGGTTGTATTTAACCGTGAAAGCGACCGCACGGACAACCGTATCGTTTTGTTTTCACCCAAAGGAAAAGTGAAATCCGAATTTGATTACAAGGGGACAATTAGTGATATAGAGGTATCGGGCGGTCATATTTATTGTATATGCGATACATCTGCTTATTTGCTCTCGGATGACGGCAAGGTATTAAGGCAGGCCGATTGCGGCTTCGGCGTTACGCATATTGCTCCGGTAGGCACAAATATGCTGGCGGCGATTACGGACAACGGTATACAAAAAATTAAGCTTGAGGGTAAAGGAGAATAAATATGAGTATAATTCTTGATATTGCGGTGGTTGTTTTAATAATCGCGGTCGTTCTGCTCTCCGCAAAACGGGGGTTTGCAAGAACCGCAACCGAGCTTGTGGGATTTATTGCGGCTGTTTTCATTTCGTTTACAATAAGTACACCACTTAGTAACATAACCTATGATAAAACAATAGAACCGTCGGTGGTAAGCACATTAAGCGAAATTGCGGGCATATCCGCAAACGAAACAACAGATAAAGTGTGGGATGCGCTTCCGTCCGCTTTAAAGAATTATTCGGGCAAAATAGGCGTGTCAAAGGAAAGCCTTGACAAGAGTATTTCGGAGGATCTGGCGACAGGTGTAGAAGATACTGCTAAAGGACTTTCACAAAAAGCGGTTAAACCGATTGCCGTAAGATTCATTTCACTTGTTTATTCGGCGCTGATTTTTTCCGCACTTTTGTTTGTTGTGAATATACTTGCAAGATATATAAACAAGCTTTTCTCGTTCAGCGTTGCGGGCACGCTTAACCGATTGCTCGGCGGTATTATAGGAATTCCGAAGGGCATAATAATTGCCGCGCTTATATGCACGGTTATATCACTGATAGTTTCGTTTACCGATAACGGATTTCTTATATTTACAAAGGATGCTGTTGAAAGCTCGTGGTTCTTTAAGCATCTTACAACTAAAATGTTTTAAAAAATGCGGAATGGAGACAAATAATGAAGCTTTGTTCAAGATGTAAAAAGCGTCCGGCGGTGGTTTTTCTTGCCGACGCTTCGACGCCAGGCACGGAGCCGCAGGGGCTTTGCCTTGTGTGCGCTAAGGAGCTTGGTATAAAGCCCGTTGACGATATGCTTAAGAGAATGAATATATCGGACGAGGATATTGAGCAGATGAGCGACCAGTTTATGGACCTTATGGCGCTTAACGAAGAAAATGACGACGCCGAAATGAACGATGAAACCTTTGATTTGGGTACTGCGCCGGCAATGCCGTTTTTAGGAAAGCTTTTCGGCGGCGAAAAAACGGATAATAAAGAAAAAAGCGAGCCTGCCGACGGCGACAAGAAGCCGAAGAAAAAGCGCCGCCGTTTTATGGAGCAGTATTGCACCAATCTTACCGAAAAAGCCAAGAACGGTCAGATTGATGTTATAATTGGCAGGGAAAGGGAGCTTTACCGTACTATACAGATCCTATCACGCCGCACTAAGAACAATCCGTGTCTCATAGGCGAGCCGGGAGTCGGTAAAACCGCGATAGCTGAGGGACTTGCGCTTAAAATAGCGAACGGCGAAGCTCCCGCAAGACTGCTTGATAAGGAAATATATCTGCTTGACCTTACGGGTCTTGTTGCCGGAACTCAGTTCAGGGGACAGTTTGAAAGCCGTGTAAAGGGTCTTGTTGACGAAGTGAAGTCCGCAGGAAATATAATTCTGTTTATTGACGAAATTCATAATCTTGTGGGCGCCGGGGATTCTGCCGAAGGCTCGATGAACGCCGCAAATATTTTAAAACCGGCCTTGTCGCGCGGCGAAATTCAGGTTATAGGAGCTACCACCTTTAAGGAATACCGCAAATATATTGAAAAGGACGCCGCGCTTGAGCGCCGTTTCCAGCCCGTAACGGTAGAGGAACCCTCTGTTGCGGAGACGGAAAAAATACTGATGGGCGTTAAGAGCTATTACGAGGGATTTCATAATGTTGTTATTCCCGAAGAAATAGTTAAAAAAGCGGTCTTGCTTTCGGAAAGATATGTTACGGACAGATACCTGCCCGATAAAGCGATAGACCTGCTTGACGAGGCTTGCGCCTGCGCCAGTCTTGCGAACAAGGCGATAGATGAGCTTTACACCGCCAATAAAAAGATTGCTGATTATTCGGTTGAGCTTGAAGAGCTTGAAAACAATGTGGAAAATCCTGATTATGAAAAGCAGGCGATGGTAAAATCGGAGCTTGAAAAATATAAGAACATTGCCGCCGGTCTTTACGAGCCTGCGTCGCACAACACGGTTACGGACGACGATATAGCTAAAGTAATTGAGCTGTGGACGGGTATTCCCGCTTCAAAGGTTAAGGAAAGCGATATTAAAAAGCTTGCCGGACTTGAAGACGCGCTTAATAAAAGAATAATCGGTCAAAACGAGGCTACACACCTTGTAGCTGCGGCGGTAAAGAGGGCGAGGGTGCATACAAACAATTTGCACCGTCCTGCGTCGTTTATATTTGTAGGACCTACGGGCGTCGGCAAGACCGAGCTTGTAAAGGTGCTGTCCGAACAGCTTTTTGATACCCCCGAAACGCTTATACGCCTTGATATGTCGGAATTTATGGAAAAGCACTCGGTATCAAGAATTATCGGAGCGCCGCCCGGATATGTCGGTTATGACGAGGCAGGTCAGCTTACCGAAAAGGTGCGACGCAAGCCGTATTCGGTCGTTTTGTTTGACGAGATAGAAAAGGCGCACCCCGATGTGCTTAATCTGCTTTTGCAAATACTTGACGACGGCAGAATTACCGACGCGCAGGGAAGAACGGTAAATTTTGAAAACACAATAATCGTTATGACTTCGAATGCCGGAAGCGAACGCACCGAAAATCTGCTCGGCTTCGGCAAAACGCAGGCGGACGCTTCAAAGGAAAAGGCGCTTAAGGCGCTTGAAGGCTTCCTGCGGCCTGAGTTTATTGCCCGTGTGGATGAAATCGTGGTATTTTCACCGCTTTCGCCCGAATCGCTTTGCAAAATTGCCGCGCTTATGCTTGACGAATTAAAGGCTTCGCTTGCCGAAAAGCTTATTGATTTTTCGTATGATGAAGCTGTATGCCGTCTTCTCGCCGAAAAATGCGGCAACGGCAAAAAAGGCGCCAGAGAGCTGCGCAATGTCATACGCAAAAATCTTGAAAACCGAATTGTTGATATTATCGTAGACAGCGGCGAGGGCGGTATAAGTCTTATTGCCGCAACAGCGTCGAACGGTGAAATTAAGCTTGATATAAAATAAAATCGGCTCATATTTTTAGGTTCCTCATAATATGCTTTACTTAAAGGGAGGCATATTATGAGGGACTTTTTTTCTTTTGCGGAATCGTTAATATCGGGGATGCTTCCCTTTGTCTTTTTGATTATTGCAGGAATATATTATACCGTTAAAACAGATTTTTTTCAGTTTAGATATTTGCCCCGTTCAATTAAATACGCACTCGTCGGCATTTTTAAAAAAAGGGACGGTGACGGGGTAAGTCCGTTTCAGGCGGCTTGTACGGCGCTTTCCGCGACCGTGGGCACGGGTAATATTGCCGGTGTTGCGGGAGCGCTCTCATTAGGGGGTGCAGGCGCAATTTTTTGGATGTGGATTAGCGCCTTTGCGGGAATGATAATTAAGGTCGCGGAAATAGTGCTTTCGCTTGATTACAGGGAAAAACAGGGCAATTCGTTTGTCGGCGGACCGATGTATTACATAAAAAACGGTTTGCCGTCCGCATTTAAACCTTTAGCCGCAGTCTTTGCCTTTACGGGGATTTTTGCGGTTTTTTCAAGCGGAAATATTACACAGACCAATGCCGCGGTAGCCTCAGTAGGCGGCAGTTTTCCGATACGGCTTGCCGGCGGAATTGCTTTTGCCGTAATTACATTTGCCGTAATAACAGGGGGAGCTGCGAGGATAGGACTTTTTACCGAAAAAATCGTACCGCTTATGGCGGCACTTTATATAATTATGAGTTCCTTTATAATAATAAAAAATATAACCGTTTTGCCCATTGTTTTTAAAATGATATTTGAGGGGGCATTCCGACCGTCAGCCGTGACAGGCGGTGTGATAGGCTCGTTTACCGCGGCTCTTGTAAACGGCGCCTCAAAGGGTGTGTTTTCAAACGAAGCGGGACTCGGAACATCCGCTATGGCGCATGCCGCTTCACAGCATACCGACGGTGTAAAGCAGGGACTTTACGGAATTTTTGAAGTATTTACGGATACTGTGGTAATATGTACGCTTACCGCACTTATGGTGCTTTGCTCGGGTACTTATATTGAATACGGCAAAACTGCTTCAACCGAGCTTGTAAAGGAGTCGCTGTTAAGCACCTTCGGTAACGGGAGCGGTGTACTGCTTGCGGTTATGATGTGTCTTTTCGGAATTTCGAGCGTTATAGGCTGGGGATATTACGGTACTGTTTGCTGTGAATATATATTTAAAAAGCCGGGCAAAAAATTATTTATTTTAATTTATCCCCTTATTTGCGTTTTCGGCGCTCTTTGCAATGCGGACACTGCCTGGCGGCTTTCGGCTTTCTTTAACGGCATTATGCTTTGCGTAAACACATTTGCCGTAATATTGCTTTCGGGTAAAGCTGTACCCAGACTTAACAGTATGAAAAATCAGGTTTAAAAAAGCCGCCTCCCGTTAATAATTTTAACGGGAGGCGGTGTTATTTTGAAATCGTTATGCTTTGAAAGGGTTTTCGCCAAAAGGACGGTTATTTGTTTTCTAACGGTTACGGTTTTCTTTTTTACCTGTATTTTAAGGGTTGCCGTTGCCGCAACCTCGGATTATTCGCTTGTACAGCTAAAGCAGTGCGGATACAGATTAAAGGCGGCGGATCTGCGGGGAACAATTTACGACAGAAATATGGTACCCTTAACAAACGCCGAGACTAAAATAATTGCCGCTGTTTCGCCCACGCCCCGTGCGGTTACGGCAATAAGCGGAGTTTTATCGGGTGAAGCGCTTGACAGTGTGCTTGAAAGGCTTAAAGCAGGCAAACCTGTTCTTTGCAAAGTACCCGAAAAAATTGATTGCGACGGTATTTACTGCACCGAGGTTTATATTCATAATTCATCTGAAACACCTGCGGTGCATCTTGTGGGATACACGGATTCCGACTCGCACGGCGTAACAGGTCTTGAAAAGGCGTATGATGAGCTTTTATATTCGGACAGCGAGGCGGCGTTTGTTTTTTCAAAAAGCGGCAATGGCGATATACTTGAGGGCGCAGGTGCCGAAATTGAAAACGATACTTCGGTTACGGCAGGCGGAGTGGTTTCAACGATAGACATTAATATTCAACAAATAGCGGAAAACGCCGCCTTGTCTATTAAAAAAGGTGCTGTTGTAATTGCGGATTCCGAAAATTCCAAAATCAGGGCTATGGTAAGTATGCCTTATTATGACTGCACGAATGTAGCCGAATATTTAAGTTCGGAGGATTCTCCGCTTTTAAACCGCGCGCTTGCGGCGTATAATGTAGGCTCCGTATTTAAGCCGTGTATAGCGGCGGCAGGTATTGAATCCGGCAAAGGTAATTTTTCTTATACCTGCACGGGCGGCTGTGAAATCGTTGACAGAACCTTTAAATGCCACAAAAGAGACGGACACGGTCTTATGACCCTTGAAAGCGGACTGGCAAATTCCTGTAACACCTACTTTTATAATTTTGCTTTTTTAATAGGCGGCGAAAAATTATATAATACCGCTTCGGCGCTAGGTTTCGGCAGAGCAACGGACATATGCGACGGACTCTCTGCTTCCGCAGGCAGTATGCCTAAACGGGAATCGCTTTCCAATATCGCATATCTTGCGAATTTCAGTATAGGGCAGGGCGAGCTTTTAACAAGTCCTGTTTCTATGCTTAATCTTTATTGCGCGGTTGCTTCGGACGGAGCCTATAACGAGCCCTCGGCAGTTGAGGGGACAGTCAAGGACGGCACATATACTCCGTATAAAAACGGCGGCAGAACAAGGGTAATGAAGAAAGAGACGGCAGAACAGATAAGAAAATATCTGTTGTCGGTAATTGAAGAGGGAACGGGAACCTCCGCAAAACCAATGACGGTAAGCGCCGCCGGTAAAACCGCTACGGCGCAGACTGGAAAATTCCAAAACGGAACGGAAATATGCGAGGGATGGTTTTGCGGATTTTTTCCCGCGGAAAGTCCCAAATACACGGTAGTGGTTTTTTCGGAAAATATTTCCGAGCAGAGCGAGACCTGCGGGGAGGTTTTCGCAAAAATTGCCGACGGTATTACTGAGCTTGAAAAAACGGGGGAGTAATGCTATTATATATCTGATATTTTTGTGCGGAAGTGAAACAATATGATAGTATACGATAAATTATGGATAACTATGAAGAATAAGGGCTTTACCGCATATAAGCTTCGTGAGTTCTGCGGAATAGACAGCAAAACCGTACGCAGGCTTAAAGCCAATGAAAATATTGAAACAAAGACCTTAAATAAGCTTTGCGAGGCGATTGAATGTAAGCTGTCCGACATTGCCGAATATGTGAAAGAATAAGAAAAACCGTCGGAAAAATTCCGACGGTTTTTTTGAGTTTACTGTTTTGCGGCATCTATTATTTTTTGCGCTATTGCCGCCGGTACCTCCTCATACCTTGTAGGCGTAATCGTAAACGATGCCGTACCCTGTGTGATTGAACGCATAGCGGTTGCAAAATCGGACATTTCGGAAAGCGGAACCTCGCCGATTATTTCCTGCATTTTGTTTTCCGCCGGATTCATACCTATAATGCGGCCTCTGCGCTTGTTAATATCGCCTATAACATCGCCGAGCATTTCATCGGGAACGGTTACTTTAAGAGTGCCGATAGGCTCAAGCAAAACGGGGGATGCCTGCGGTATACCCTCTCTGAACGCTATTGACGCGGCGGTTTTAAACGCCATTTCTGAGGAATCCACGGGGTGATAGGAGCCGTCTACAAGAGTCGCCTTAATTCCTACCATCGGGTAGCCTGCCAAAACACCCTTTGCGGTGCTTTCTCTGAGACCCTTTTCAACAGCGGGGAAGAAGTTCTTGGGTACCGCACCGCCGAATACCTTTTCCTCGAAGACTAATTCGTCTGACTCGCAGGGTTCAAACTCTATCCAAACATCGCCGAACTGACCGTGACCGCCCGACTGCTTTTTATGTCTGCCCTGTATCTTTACGGGCTTGCGTATTGTTTCACGGTAGGCTATCTTGGGTGTTTTAAGCTCGACCTCAGCGCCGAATTTTGATTTAAGGCGTGATACTATTACATCTATGTGCTGTTCGCCGAGTGCGGAAAGTATCTGTTCGTGAGTGTCGGGGTCGTTGAATACGGCTATTGTCGGGTCTTCTTCCGCAAGGCGGCTGAATGCGGCGGTAATTTTTTCCTCGTCTCCCTTTGTCTTCGGATACACAGCCGATGAAATGCAGGGAGCAGGGAAGTCTATCGGTTTCACCTTTACCTTACCTGTTGCGGACAGTGTATCGCCCGTAAGCACATTCCCGAGCTTTGAAACGGAGCCGATGTCTCCTGCCTTGATAACATCTGCGTCCTCCTGCTTTCCGCCCTTAAGCCACATAATTTTTGCAAGCCGTTCTTCGTTGCCTGTGCGATTGTTTATAAGCTTTGTGTCGTTTGTTATTTTGCCCGACACCGCTCTGAAATAAGAAAGCTTGCCTACAAACGGGTCGGCTATGGTCTTGAAAACGAATAGCGCATTCTCTCCGTCTTCATCAAATTTACAGGTTGTTCCGTCTTCAAGCGTATAAGAGGAATCCTCGCAGGTCGGCATAGTTTCAAGCAAAATATCGGTCATCATAGGAACAGCGGCGCCTGTCTGCTGTATACCGCAGAAAACAGGGCAAATATCGCCGCCCGCTATACCCCTTTTAAGACCTGCTTTTATTTCATCGGGTGTAAATTCCTCTCCGGAAAAGTATTTTTCCATAAGCGAATCATCCGCAGTCGCAACTGCTTCAAGCAGCATATTCCGCATTTCGTCTATTTCATTGCTTACGGGCATACGCATTTCCTTTGCGTCAAAGCCGTCGCAGGAATATGCCTTATTCTCGATAAGATTTATGTAGGATTTCACTTCGTCGTTTTCAAGATAGGGAACAACCACGGGGCATATTACCGCGCCGTAATTTCCGACAAGCGCCGATATTACCCGATAAAAATGAGCATGCGACGAATCAAGCTTTCCTACGAAAAACGCTGTTGCCTTGCCGAGAGTTTGGGCCTTTAAAAAGCTTTGCTTTGCACCCGAGGTAAGACCCGATTTACCCGATATTGCTATAAGCGCCGAATCGGCAGAGGCGAGCGCCTCGCTTACTCCGCCGGCGAAATCGAAAAGACCGGGAGCGTCTGCGATGTTAAGCTTTTTTCCGTTTATTTCAAGCGCGTAGACAGATGTTGAAACTGACACCTTGCGCTTTTTTTCCTCAGGGTCAAAATCCATTACCAAAGTTCCGTCGGATGTCTTTCCTATATGGTCAATAGCCTTTCCGTAACACAAAATTGCGTCTGCAAGTGTGGTCTTTCCGGAACCTCCGTGTCCCAAAACGGCTATGTTACAGGTCATATTAAGAGGGTATTGTTTCAATGTGATGCACTCCTTTGAAAAAAATCGCCTGATTTTCAGCACGATTAATGATTATGAACCTATTATAGCATATATCATTAGCAAATACAACCAATAATTATAAAAATGTTAAATTAAATATATTCAAATGTCATAATCGGGCGAATATCAAATATTTTTGTAGCTTTCGCAACAAAAAAATAACAATTTGTAATGAAAATACTGTAACAGTAACAAAGTTGAAATCATTTGTAACCGAATTGTTCCTGCATTTTTGCGGTGGCTTGTGTATAATATATTCAGATACGGAGGCGATGAAAGTGAAAAAACGGTTTTTAAATTGTTTGGCAATGGTTTTGGTTATGTTGCTTTCATTTTCCGTGCTTTCGGTAAGACCCTCCGCAAAGGGGAGTGAAGCTCCTGTCAAGTCAGCATCTTATGACGCAAACGAAGCCTTAAAAGCAAGATTTCTTAATATGCTCAATCACAATTTTGCTTACGATACGGCGTTTGAGTCGGCTGAGGACCTTGTGAATTGTGCGGTGTTGGCGCGCCTTAATTTGCGTGATGATAAGGATGACTCCTATATTGCCGAGAATTACATTAAAGATTATCTTCTTGATATGTACGGAATAGAAATTGACGATTTTTCCGTGTTCAATACGGATTTTCCGCACAAGGACGGATTTGTTTATATAGTACCCCGCGGTTTTTCGGTGTTCTCACACAGTAATGCCGCAATTACCGAAAATGAGGACGGAACCTACACGGTTACTACCGATGTTACTGTAATCAGCCACGATTCAGATACGGAGAACGGAAAAGCCGTTACGATGTTTGTAAAGAGCAGTGAATCGAAATTCGGTTTCTATATCCTTTCTTCGAATATCTATTTTGATACTGATAATGCTTGAATTTATATGAAATAACGCCCGGCCGTAAGGTCGGGCGTTATTTCATATTCTTATAATTTTTGTGCCGAGAGCTTCGGCTTCATATTCCGAATGTGTAACAGCAATTACCGTGCGGTCTCCAGCGCTTTTTAATATATGCTCTGCGGCAGTTTTGATATTGCCGCTGTCAAGACCCGAAAAAGGTTCGTCAAGTATAAGTGTGGTATAATCGGCGCTCAGCGCACGGGCAAGCGCCGCCCGTCTTAACATTCCACCCGAAAGCTCGCTCGGATATTTGTTTGCGGCGTTACCGAGTCCAAAAGCGGTGAGGTGATAAAGCGCAGTATCCTTTGCGGCGCCTATAAGCGTGATGTTATTCAAAACGGTTTTAAAGGGAAGTAAACGGTTTTCCTGGAACACGGCGGAAAATACTTCTCCGTGTGTATCTACCGTTCCGCTTTGCGGCTTTTCAAGCCCCGTAATAATTCTCAAAAGCGTTGTCTTGCCCCTGCCGCTTTCTGCAAAAAAGCAGATTTTACTGCCGTTTTCAAGCTGCAGGGAGAGGTTTTCAAATACGGGTTTTTCTTTGTAAGCAAATGAGACATTATTTAAGCTTATCATTTAAATACCTCCCCGCAAGCTTTTTAATTATAATTTCAAGTATCAATGATAAGAGTACTACAACGGCGGTAAGAGCAAACACGGTAGGGGTTTCAAGGTACAGTTTGGCGTCCTGCAGAAGCCTGCCTATCGAATTTGACGGTCGGCAGATAACCTCTGCCGCAATGCCCGATTTCCACGCAAAGCCGAGCGCATTTGCGCAGGCGGCAACAAATGACGGCATTAAAAACGGAAGCTTCACATGAAAAAGGGTTTTCAAAGTGCCGATTTTAAAAATACGCGCCATTTCAAGGTATTTTTTATCAATATTCTCTATGCCGTTTTGAACGCTTGACCATATCATCGGGGTTACCATAAGAAAGGAAATGAAAACGGCGAGATATGCGCTCTTTATCCAAACGAGGGCGAGAATTATAAAGGACGCCACAGGAACCGCACGCACAATATGTAAAATCGGGGAAAACACGGCTCTGAAAACCGAAAATTTTGCGGAAAGCACGGCGCCTGCCGCACCGACCGCAATCCCGGACAAATATCCTGAGGTTATGCGCAGCATTGAATACAGAACCGCAACCCAGAAATCCTTGGTTATGCAAAGCTCTTTTAAGGTCAAGAAAACCGCATACGGATAGGGAACAAGTATTTCCTTATTCGCAGCGGCGGCGGCGAACTGCCATACCGCAAACCACAAAAGCGCTACGGCAGTCCACTTTAAAATCTTTTTAATATTATTTTGCTTCATAGTAGAAGTTATCATCAGGTAAGGCTCCGCCTACACTCTTGGGATTAGCTTCAAAGAGGAATTTAAGATATGCGGAAAGGTCTGTTTTAAGCTTTGAAGAATCCTCATATACAATATTGCAAAGCGGTATAGCTTTCTTCGCTATTGCGGCTGAGGCTACTATGCCGTATTTTTCGCAAAGGGCGGCGGCAGTGTCTGTGTCGCTGTTTACCGAATCAACGGAGTCTTTGTATTCCTCAAGGAATATTTTAACTGCCTCGGGGTTATTCTGTATATACTCGTTGCGTGCGACAATACAGCCCATAACAAGCTTGGTATCGCTTACCTTATCCCATTCTTTGTTCATATCAAGGGCGATTTTTGCGTTTTGATCCTTGACCGTAAGGGTAGTTGCTACCGGCTGGGGGGCAACGGCAATAATGTTTTCATTCTGGGCAAATGCGGCTACAAGCTCGGTCGGCTGCGCGACAAAGTTTATCGTGACATCCTCACCTACCTTAAGACCGTTCTTCTCGAAAATAAAGTTAATTATATATTCGGGGTTTGCGCCCTGACCGGTTGCGTATACGGTTTTGCCTTTGAGGTCTTTAATTTCTGATACTTCCTCGCCCTTTGTAACAAGGCAGAGAACGCCTAAAGTATTTGCGGCAAGGACAGATATACCGCCGTTTGTCTTTTTATAAAGCGTGGAAGCAAGGTTTGTGGCAACAGCGGCGATGTCCGCTTCACCGTTTGTCAGTTTTGCGACAATTTCATCATTGCTTCCGACGGTGGCTATATTATAATTAAGTCTGCCGGTTTTATCCTCTGCTTTTTTCATAAGGGGAGCAAGCCCTATTCCGGTAGGACCGTTAAGACCGTACACATTGCATACCGTGTCAAGCTTCGACGAGGTAGACGAAACGGAGGACGGCGACGGCTCGGACGATTTATCGCTTTCGGTTTTTGCGTTTCCGCAGGCTGAAAGCGAGAACATAAGTGCCGCGGCAAGGATAGCGCTTAGAAGTTTTTTCATTTTTTTATCACCTTTATTCTGTTATTTTCCCTTATTATATTTCCGGATTGCTCAAGTGCGTCAAGGCTTCGGTAGAGACTGGCGCGCCCTAAACCCAACATTTTAGCAAGCATAGTCATACTTACGGGAATTGCGGCGTAACCATTGCTGTCCGATAACGAGGTCAGGTATTTTAAAACCGTATCATCGGCGTCGGAGCCTGAAATTACGCTTAGCTTATTATTAAGGAACCTTATTCTGTCTGATAAAAATGTAATATAGTTTACCGCAGTCCGAGGGTACTTCTTAAAAATTTCGGTTAAAACCGACTCTTTTATAAAGCAGATCTCGGTATCGGACTGTGCGGTTACAGAACTTACATACGATTTGTTGTGACCGAAAACCGCCGCAGCACCGAAGCAGCTGCCTGCGGACAGTTCTTTCATAACAAGCCTTCGTTCATTATTTGTGACCGCCACGGCTTTGCCCTTTACTATAATCGCTATTGCGCGCAAAAATGAGTCGCCCGAATAAATAAGCTCGCCCTTCTTGAATATTGTTGTCTCATCAAACAAAGATATTATTGCTTCTTTATCGTCAGAGGACAGACCGTTTAAGAGAAACAGATTATCAAATACCGACATAATGCTCCTTAATTTGTCTCAAATGAGACAGTTTATTATATTATAACCTATATTTACCGATTGTCAAGACCGGTAAAAGCAAAAAATGAAATATTTTGAAATTTGGGTATTGACAAAAGCCTGTCTTAACGATATAATATACTGGTCTTGTTTAGCACGGCTGTATAGCTCAGTTGGCTAGAGCATGCGGTTCATACCCGCAGTGTCATTGGTTCAAATCCAATTACAGCCACCACCGGCCCGGTGGTCAAGAGGCCTAAGACACCGCCCTTTCACGGCGGTAACACGGGTTCGAATCCCGTCCGGGTCACCATAAAAACCCACACCTTGGTGTGGGTTTTTTATTTTTTCCGGATAATTGTGATTTTTGTAGACATAAGCGTATTTACTGTGTTATAATATAAAAGGTTTGCTGCAATTACGGTGGGGATTTCAATGATTTCGGCAGCACCGCAAAATCAGCGCATGAAACAAACGGCTCTGTTCAGCTTGGAAAGAGCTTCTGCTCAGTTAACAGTTTTTTCAACGGTACGGAATTCATCGTATATTTTAAACGCAGCGGAAATTAAAACCGCCGCCGCTTGTTGAATTTACCGTTACGGCGGCACCGACGGACAGAATAACGGTAAAGCTAAACGGCGGAAGCACAGCCCAAAAACCGAACGCAGACAAAATATGCGATGAAATTTTGAGAAAAGCCGAATGCTTGCAATTCTTAAAAATAAGGATTATTTCTTGCAAAATAAAAATCCCCTGAACCTGCGTTCAAGGGATTTTTGGCGGAGACGGAGGGATTCGAACCCTCGTCCCTCAAGGGGCATCATGATTTCGAGTCATGTCCGTTATGACCACTTCGATACGTCTCCAAATTGCGGACTGCAAAAATTATTATATTAATTTTACAGCCGTATGTCAAGAAAAATATCATTTTTCTTAAATTTAATCTTAAAATACCAAAAAATTACAGAACGGAGGAAACGGTATGCTTAAGTATCTTGAAAAAAGACCTATGCTTTTATGCGGTATTTTGGGCAGTTTCCTCTGTGTTATAGGATACTATTCTCAAATTTCGGAATTTTTTATCGCACTGGGCTTTATTTTTCTGTTCTTCTTTTTGAAAATCAGAAGAGTAAAGACGGTGTTTTTGTTTGTAGTTGCAGTTCTTTTTACAATAAGCGTTAGCGTTATAATTAAGGATTCATCGGCGCAAAAAATATCCTCGCTTTCCGGAAGTACGGTAAGCGGAAGCTTTACGGTTGAGTCGGAGCCGGAAGGGCACGGGTCATATTATTATACGGAGCTTAAAGCAAAGAAATGCGAAGGACTTAAAAAGGGAACCAAAATTGCTGTTTTTACGGATAAAGCCGGCTTTGAATGTGGGGATATTGTAGCTTCCGAATTAAAGCTTAAAGCGGTTAAGGACAAGTATCTTAAAAGCGATTATGCGAATAAGATATACATTACGGGAAGCGCCGATAAAATAACCGTTATTAAAAAGCACGGTGACGGGGCGTTAGCGGCGGTTCACAAGCTGCGGCTTTATATTTCAAAGACCTTGTTCTCGAATGTAGGCTACCGCGAAGCCGCAACTCTTACAGCCGTGGCTTACGGTGATAAATCCTACATTTCTGACGATTTTTACGGCTGTATCAAGTCTGCGGGAGTAAGCCATGTTATGGTGGTTTCGGGTATGCACCTCGCAATTATCGTTTCGCTTACCGCGGGGCTATGCGAGAAGCTTTTTTACAACGCCTACATAAAATGCTTTGCGGTTATTCTCACCGTTCTCGGAATGTCGGCTCTGTGCGGTTTTACAAAATCAATTCTAAGGGCGGGATTTTGCTATGTGATATATGCGGTCGGACTTGCCCTTAAACGGGATAACACCCCGGAAAACACGCTCGGAGGCGCCGTTTCTTTAATATACATATTCTCTCCGTTTACGGTGTTCAGTATTTCGTTCCAGCTTTCAGCACTGTCAACACTGGGAATAGTTGCGGCGGCGGCGCCCGTAAATGATGCGGTAATTAAACATAACTTAATCAAAAACGGGCTTATAAGAGGTTTGTTTTCATCGTGCACCGTAACACTTTCGGCTCTTTTATTTACACTTCCCGTAACCGTTTACTGTTTCGGGTATATATCAACGGTTTCGGTTATAACAAACTTGCTCATATCCGAAGCGGTCACGGCGGCGCTTGTGCTTACCGCCGCGGGACTTGTTATTTATGCGGTCTTTCCGCTTGCGGGCAGGGGCGTTCTGTTTTTCGCCGGAGTGGCAGCTCACTATATAAACGCTGTTATAGAATATTTCGGCTCGCTTAAATATTCGGTGCTGGAATTGGGTAACGGCGCCTTACCTATGTCGGTAGCGTTGCTTTTTACCGTTACTGCAATTTTGTTTGCCTGTAAAAAACATTCCGATAATGTAAGGCTTAAAAAAATTAACAATAAAATAATTCGTGAAGGCGGAGGCAGGCTTATATGGCGATAATATACGAGGATGCGCTTAAAGCTCAGCTTAAAGCCAAAAAAATACTTCCCGTTTATATTATAACGGGGGACGACGGATATTTAAAACAACTTTATGTAAATAAAATAATAAATACGGTTACAGACAAGGACGATGTTTTTAATTTCCAGCGTTTCGGGGCGGAATGTAATTTACAGGATGTTTATGACTCGCTTTCACAGCTGCCTATAATGGCGGACAGAAAATGTGCGCTTTTATGCGACTACGATATTGAACATTGCTCCAAAGAAAACCTTGACAGATTATTAAAGCTGGCAGAAGAAACATCGGATACCTCCGTGCTTATAATATGGTTTGACAGCCTTGAGACCGATGTTAAGAAAAGCACAAAATTCAAAAAGCTTATGCAGAGCGCCGAAAAGGGCGGCGGCGCGGCGGTATTACTTAACCACCGAAGAACACCTGAGCTTGTTAAAATGCTGACGGACGGGGCGGCAAAGCGGAACTGCAAAATGGAGACCGCCGCCGCTAAGTATCTTGTGGAAACGGCAGGCGACGATATTGCAATATTAAGAAACGAGCTTGACAAGCTGTGCGCTTATATGCCAAACGGCATTATTACAAAGGAAACCGTGGAAGCTGTAAGCATAAAAACTCCCGAGGCGTCCGTTTACAATCTTTCAAAATTTATCTTCGCAAAAAATTACGGTCAAGCCCTGACGCTTCTTGATGAATTGTTCTTTATGCGATTTGAACCTATGATGATACTTTACACCGTATCGTCTGTTTATGTGGATATGTATAGAGTTTATGTTCTTAAAAAATCAGGTATGACAAATGCGGAAATAAGCGCGGCGTTCGGATATAAGGGGAGAGAGTTTTTGCTTGACAGAGCGGCGCAAAATCTTTCAAAAATGGATTTCGGCAGGCTTTCGCTTAGCTTCAGCGCCCTGATTAAGGCTGACAAAGCGCTTAAATCAAACGGTGCGGATCCGAGACTTGTGCTTGAACAGCTTATAATAAGGCTTATATACATTGTTGCAAAGGGTGAAACGGTTGATAAGGCTTAAACAGGCGGTCATTGTTGAGGGAAAATACGACAAGATTGCCCTTGAAAATGTAATTGACGCCGTTATAATCCCAACAAACGGCTTCGGAATTTTTAAGGACAGTGAAAAACGGGACATAATAAGAAATTTAGCGAAAAAAAACGGAATTATTGTAATGACCGATTCGGATTCGGCAGGCGCGGTTATAAGAGCTTATATTAAAAAAATAGCGGCGGGCGCCGAAATAACAAATGTATATGTCCCGTGTCTTTGCGGCAAGGAAAGGCGCAAAAGCAAGCCATCCGCCGAGGGGATACTCGGAGTAGAGGGTATGAGCCCCGAAATAATCGAAGAAGCGCTTAAACGGAGTAAAGTGGGAACGCAGAAGACTGAAAACAAGAGGAAAATAACAAAATGCGATATGTTTTCGGCAGGACTTTCGGGCGGAGCAAACAGCAGTAAAAACCGAAAAAGCTTTTTAAGCTATCTTGAGCTTCCTTGGGGCATTTCTTCATCCGCAATGCTCGATCTGCTTAACGGGATGTTTTCATATGAGGAATTTAAGGAGAAGGTTTCCGAATGGCAAAAAAATACGGACATAGGCTGAAACCGCTTTATATTTTGGATATACTCAGAAGAAAAAGCGACGAAACCCACCCCATAACCGCCGCGGTGATATGTAAGGAGCTTGAAGGCTACGGAATTACGGCAGAAAGAAAATCCGTATACTCGGACATTGCCGCACTTGAGGAATACGGCTATGACATTATTAAGTCCGCCAATCCAAGAGGATGGTTTTTGGGTTCAAGAGAGTTTGAGGAACCCGAAATTTATTTGCTTGCCGACGCGGTGAGAACCGCTAAATTTATAAGCGCGTCAAAAACCGCGGGAATTATCAATAAACTTGACGGATTTTTGTCCGAAGGGCAACGGGCAAAGCGGGAAAAACGGGTTTATTTTTCGGCAAATTCAAAATGCTCAAACGAAGAAATTTTTTACAGCATTGATTGCATAAGCGAAGCGATACAGACGGGTGTTAAAATAGAATTCGATTATATAAGCCGTGTGCTTTCGCCTGACAGGGAGCTTGTAAAGCAGTCCCGTCATATGAAAATAAGTCCCTATGCGCTTACTTGGCAGGACGACCACTATTATGTTATAGGAAATTACGAAAAGTACGATAACCTTATTCATCTAAGGCTTGATCGTATGTATTCGGTGAAGCAGACAAAGGAAAAATCAAGGCATTTTTCACTTGTCAGCAAATACAGCGACCGATTTGATGTTTCGGATTACACATCGGGACTTTTCGGTATGTACGGCGGAAAGCTTTGTACCGTTACGCTTTGCTGTAAAAAGTCTGTGATAGAGCAAGCGGCGGACAGGTTCGGCGAAAATATTTTTATTAAAAATGTTACCGAGGATGAATTTTGCTTTTCGGTAGACGCGGCGCTTTCCGACGCGCTTGTTACTTGGATTATAAGCTACGGCGATAAAATAAGGGCCGTTTCGCCTAAGGAGCTTATTGATATGACTGTCCTAAGGGCAGAGGAAGTATTAAAAATTTACAGCTGTGGAGAGAAAAAATGAGTAAAATCGGATTTGACAACAAAAAATACATTGAACTGCAATCAAAAAACATCAGGGACAGAATAACAATGTTCGGCGGCAAGCTTTATATGGAATTCGGCGGCAAGCTGTTTGACGACTATCACGCCGCAAGGGTTCTGCCGGGATTTGAGCCTGATGCAAAGGTGAAAATGCTTATGGAGCTTAAGGACGACGCGGAAATCGTAATTGCGATAAATGCGGACGCGATAGAAAAAAACAAGCGCAGGGGAGACCTTGGTATAACCTATGACCTTGACACCCTAAGGCTAATTGACGCATTCAGGGGTATAGGACTTTATGTTGGAAGTGTTGTAATTACCCGTTATACGGGTCAGCCGCTCGCGGAAGCGTTTGAAAACCGCCTTAAAAAGCTCGGAGTAAAGGTATACAGGCATTACCCGATAAAGGATTACCCCTCGAATATACCGTACATAATAAGCGTGAACGGCTTTGGTAAAAACGATTACATAAAAACCGAAAGAAAGCTTATTGTTGTTACCGCACCCGGTCCCGGAAGCGGAAAAATGGCAACCTGCCTTTCCCAGCTTTATCACGAGCATAAACACGGCGTTAAAGCGGGCTACGCAAAATTCGAGACATTTCCTATCTGGAATTTACCGCTTAAGCACCCTGTGAACATTGCATACGAGGCGGCGACCGCCGACCTTGACGATGTGAATATGATTGACCCGTTCCATCTCGAAGCCTACGGAGAAACCACAGTAAATTACAACAGGGATATTGAGATATTTCCCGTGCTTAACGCAATGCTTGATGGGATACTCGGCAAATCTCCGTATAAGAGCCCCACGGATATGGGAGTTAATATGGCGGGCTACGGCATTATTGACGACGACGCCGTGAGAGCTGCCGCAAAGCAGGAAATAGTACGAAGATACTATGCGGCGGCAGTAAGCGTAAGACAGGGCCTCGCGGAGCAAAGCGATATTTCAAAAATCGAGCTTTTGATGAACCAGGCGGGAGTTTCCCCTGTTGACAGACCTGCCGTTGCGGCGGCAATAAATAAAGCGGAGCTTACGGGCGCACCGGCGGCGGCAATAGAGTTGCCTGACGGAAGACTTGTGACGGGTAAGACTTCAAGCCTGCTCGGACCTGCGGCGGCGATGCTTTTAAATGCGCTTAAGGAGCTTGCCGGAATACCCGATAATGTCGACCTTATTTCTCCTTCTGTAATAGAGCCGATACAAAGATTAAAAACCGAAATTATGGGCAATCACAACCCGAGACTGCACACGGATGAGGTACTTATTGCGCTTTCAATTTGCGCGGCGACAAGCGATATTGCAAAATGCGCGCTTGATACTGTCCGCCTGTTAAAGGGTACGGAAGCACATTCAAGCGTTATATTGGCACGGGTTGATGAACAGCTCTTCAGAAAATTGGGGGTTAATATGACCTGTGAGCCAAATTACCAAACCAAAAAGCTGTACCACAACTGATTAGAATAATAATCGATAAATTTTAGCGGCGAAGGACAACCCTCGCCGCTTTTTATTCAAAATCGTAAATGTGAGCAGGTTGTGTAAGCTCAGAAAAACAGATAAATATTGAAATCAAAGCATTACTATCCCGAGAACTGTTGATACTCAGACCAAAATATGGTATAATGACAAAAACGGTAAAATGCTGAATTTATAACTGCGTATATGGTGTAATGCAATGACTGCGAGCTATAAAAAATTATTCAGGCTTTTAATCGATCGTGATATGAAAAAAGAAAGAACTCGCCGAAAAAACCGGCATCAGCATCGATACCATCACCAAGATGGGCAAAGACGGTGCTGTTGTCAGCAGTGAGGTTCTTGTAAAAATATGCTCAGCTTTCATCTGCACGATGGGTGATATAGTTGAGATTGCGCCTAAAAAGCAACTGATTTTATATTAAATATAGGCAGGAGCTATTTACTTATAATAAAAATCGACTTACAGGAGATCAAACTCGCGATGGGTTAAGTTCGCTGGATTTAGTTGAACTTAGGGCGATAGCTGATCGAAACGGAGCAGTAGTTCTGACTGAATATTTTTCTCCTACGGGAACTAAACGACTTAAAATCAGTAACGAAAAAGAAAAAATTATTCTCGCCATCTGGTATAAATTATGTGAATGAGGCATTGTTATGATTATCGAACTAACACACGAGGAATTGAATAAATGCAGTGAGTTCGCTTATAAATGCGCCCAAAATCAGCAATCAATTGAATTTGGCAATCTGACACAATCCCTCGTTTAACAAATGAAATAGGCCGCGATAACTTAATTGGAAAAATTGCTGAAGTTGCATTTGCAAAGATGATGATTCTTCCGCCGGACATCGTAAGAATCCTTGCGGAATACAAAAAGCGGATAAATTCACGGTGGATGTTCCCGTCACCTGTAAAAGTGGATTCACCCCGTCATCCGTCCTCTGTACGAGAGCCACTCGAAAGAACCTTGGAGAGAGCCGAGTGCAAGCGCCTCCGCTTTCACGATCTCAGACATACCTTCGCCACCAACGCCCAGGCGTGCGGTATGGTTATAAAAACGCTGAGTACAATCATAGGACATATTTCCTCAGAAACAACGCTGAACATATATACCCATATTACTGACAATATGCAGCGCTCCGCCGCTGACAAAATCGAGCGGTGTTTCGGCAGAAATGAGGGCACTTTGGGCGAGGACAGGAAAACACCCGACAGAGCGCCGGAAACGCCCGTAAGAGCGAAATTTGAGCCGAAACAGCCGAAGATACGGCGTCCCGGAACGGGGTGCATATTTAGAATCAGCGAAAAGAAATGGGAAGGCAGCTATTCGCCGAAATTGCCAAACGGTAAACGCAAAAAGTTTAATATCTATGCCGACACAAGAGAAGAATGCGAAGAAAGGCTTGCCGAGATGATTAAACAAAAGAATGCGGAAATCACCGCTGAAAAAGAAAAACTCAAATCAAGACAAAACACATAAAACGGACATAATAAAATGCCGCCACGGGATATTGTGGCGGTAGATTTTTTTACAATTTAGAGTTATAATCAAATCAGTTGATTAAAATTTGCAGAGGTGTTTTAATGGTGGTACAATTTGGCAATCTAGCTGACATTACTTCTTGGATGAAATTGGTGAAAGAAGTCAAATGGAATTTCCCCGGTTTGGAAACGGATGAGGCTTTTGAGGAACACAAAAAAACAGTTATGAAGTTTATTTCTCAAAAACGCGCTTTATGCGTAAAAGAGCAGGGCGAAGTTGTCGGTGTTCTTCTTTTTTCTCGCAAATACAATATGATTTGCTGTTTGGCAGTAAAGCCGGAGTTTCGCAACCGCGGAATTGCTTCAATGCTAATAAAAAAAGCTTTTAATGAACTTGACAGTGACAAAGATATTGTTGTTTCTACCTTCCGAGAAGGAGATGATAAAGGAGCCGCAGCTAGGGCGTTTTACAAAAAGTTTGGATTTGTTGAAGGCGAACTGATTGAGGAATTTGGATATCCTTGTCAGGTATTTACGCTGCATAGATAAATTTTAGTTTATAGGAAGGATAACAATATGAGTGAAACAATAATTAATAGCTTTGTGACATTAACCATCGGTGTTATATCCGCTTTGGTTTCAATTAAAATATCCAACAACACTACTAAAAGAGAAATTAGATATTTCAAGGAGCAAGAAACATATAAAATAAAAAAAGATGCAATATATGAAACATTGCAATTTTTCGATGATTATATTTCTTGCTTAACTATAGATAACGGGACTATTCAATTAATACGGAATGATGTTAACTCAAAAGATTTAACGATAAAAGCAAGAATATGTTATAACAAGTTATGCACAACTTGTAATAATGAAACATTAATAAAGAAGTTCAACCAAATAGTTTTCGGTCACGATGATAATATATTTTGTTTGTTGAATGAATTTCGAAACAGTGCTCGCGAAGAATTGGGATTGAACAAAATTGATCTGGATGAGAATAAAGTTTTCATTTGCAGAGTGAGTACAAACGAATTGAGAAGAGAAGAACAAAACAATAACGGAATACACAGAAGCCAAATATGAAAATTTAATAATAGAGTTATTGAAAATGACTTTGGTTACTTTTAATTCTGTAACATTAAACAGTTATAAGGTCTATAGAACATGATACTTGCATATAAGAACAAAAAATATCAGGAAGTTTTATATTATATGCTTTATAATGTAATTACACAGAAAGGAGAGTTGCTATGGATTGGATAACCGGAATACAAAATGCCATTAACTACATAGAAGAACATTTAACAGAGGAAATTGATTTTGACAAAGCCGCTGACGAAGCTGCCTGTTCAAGTTTCTATTTTCAAAGAATTTTCGGTATTCTGTGTGATATTCCTCTTAGTGAGTATATTCGCAACAGAAGACTATCTCTTGCCGGCAATGAGTTAAATGCATCTGATGCAAAAGTAGTTGATATCGCATTAAAGTATGGTTATGAAAGCCCGGAGAGCTTTTCACGAGCATTTTCTAAATTCCACGGAATAACACCGTCCGAAGCAAAGAAAAACGGTTCAAAGCTCAAATCTTTTTCCCGTCTTTCTGTAAAAATAACATTAAGCGGAGGTTCTGTAATGGACTATAAAATTATTGAAAAGGATTCATTCGAAATTATCGAAAAGGTAGAAACGCAGCCCATTGAAAATGAAATCAATGCAAAAAGCATTCCTGATTTTTGGACGCGTTCACACAATGACGGCACTGTAAAAAGCTTATTGGAAAACACAATCGATAAGACATTCATCTTTGGTGTTTGCTATGGCAATAATTCCGACAATGCAAAGTCAATATTCTATTGGAGCGGTATGCGACGGAAAAACCATTGTTCCGAAAGGATTTCGCAAAAACACAATTCCCGCAAGAACTTGGGCAATCTTTGAATGCAAAGGCGCAATGCCGAATGCAATGCAGGATATGTGGCACAAAATAACTTCGGAATTCTTCCCTACCTCTGGCTATCAGCCTACCTATGAAATGGATATTGAGGCCTATGCCGAAGGTGATATGAACGATGAAAATTACCACAGTGAAATTTGGATACCGGTAGTCAAAAAATAAATTTATATGGTTACCGTTCAAAAGCAAGATTATTATAGAAACACCTATCAAATTTTGCGCCGCTGTAAACAAAGAAAGAGGAATTTTCAGTCCACATTTGATAATGTGGTCGTAAAAATGTGATTTTTCAAAAGTGGCGGTAAAACGCCTAAATAAGCATAAAAAATGGCCGAAAGTGGAGAATAAACTCTGCTTTCGGTCAAAATTTTGGTCCGAGTGACAGGGATCGAACCTGCGGCCTGATGGTCCCAAACGGACCTATGAAGGCAATTTCCGCTAAAAATAGCTTTTTCCGCCCCTTTCCGCTCGGAAAACCGCGCTCTTCGCCACTCCCCAGTCCACTGTTTCCGAGTGCTCCGAAACGGTAGGTGGTCTGTTATGTGGTCAGCAGGGATTTCCGTGGAATAATACACACTACACGCCTCTCGTTATCATGCGAGAGGCGATTGCTTTTTATACGGTTATTATAACTCTGAACAACCCCTGATTCAAGTCAAAATTTGCACCGCAGTAGACAAAGAAAAAGAGGATTACGAAAATGCTCGGAGGAAATAGAAAACCTGCAGCAAAAAGTTGAGAAATGATGATATCGCAGTATTTTTATGCCGAAAACAGTTGATGTTTGGCGAAGCATGTGGTATAATGAATTTTAGTGATACAATGCACTGACAATAATTACTTATGAGGTGTAATACAATGGCCGCAAGCTATAAAAAATTGTTCAAGCTTTTGATCGACCGTGATATGAAAAAGAAAGAACTTGCCGAGAAAGCCGGCATCAGCATCGCCACCATTACAAAGATGGGCAAAGACGGTGCAGTAGTTTCCAGCGATGTGCTCGTAAAGATATGTACTGCGCTTGAGTGCACAATGGACGATATTGTCGATATTGTTCCACAAAAATAGTAAAGCCCGTTTTATGTTACATACACGTCTGTATAATTATAATAGCATAACCATGCTTTATGGTGTTTGAAGCTAAATTTACTATGAGTTTGGAGACAAATAAATGGGCAACAAAAATACGAATCTTCAAGTAGCCAAAAGGGCGAAAGATGATGAATTCTATACTACATATGAAACCGTAGAGCAAGAAGTGTTGTATTATGTAGATCAGTTTAAAAATAAAACAGTATTATGTAATTGCGACGATCCGTTTGAATCAAACTTCTGTAGATTTTTTCTAAGAAACTTTAATGTTCTAAAACTCAAAAGGTTGATTTGCACATCATATTATTCTTCAAAAGTAATTGCTACGAAGTTAAGCTTTGATAATCAAGTCAAAGATTCCTTTGATCGTAAAAATGGATATGTCCTTGATGTCACCAAGTTTTGCAATGATAATGCCGAGCTTTCAGATGAGTATATAACTAACTTCTTACTATCACATAAGGTCATTAAAATGTTAAATGGGGATGGAGATTTCAGGAGTAGTGAATGCATTGAATATTTAAAAGAATCTGATATAGTAGTCACAAATCCACCGTTCTCACTATTCAAAGAAATTGTTTCAGAGATAATCAAATACGGAAAAAGTTTCTTGCTCATCGGCAACCAAAATGCATTGACTTATAAAGAGATATTTCCTCTGATTCAAAATAACGAGGTATGGACAGGATATCAATTCGGAGAAATGAAATTCAGAGTACCTCAATCATCTGAACCTCGTGCCACACGCTACTGGGTAGATGAAACAGGGCAGAAATGGCGCAGCTTGGGGAATGCTATGTGGCTAACAAACTTGGATAATGATAGACGTCACGAAGAATTGCCTTTAACTAAAAAATACAGCCCACAAGATCATCCTAAGTATGATACATACGATGCGATCCACGTAAAATCAATAACCGAGATTCCTTATGACTATGCAGGTGTTATGGGAGTTCCAATAACTATTGTAAATAAGTATAACAGCGAACAGTTCGAGATTGTAGGTGAAGCAAATCACGGATCTGATAATGAGTTCGATTTATTTAAACCTACCATCAACGGAAAAGAAGTATTCAAGAGAATCTTAATTCGCAACAAGAGGTTAATTAAAATGCCAACTAAAGAGTTTAGAATATTAGACCTATTCAGTGGTGCGGGTGGAATGTCTTATGGAATGGAAAAGAATGCACACTTTAAAACAGAAGTAGCACTGGATTATAATCCGCAGGCACTCGAAACATTCAAATATAATATGCCTAATGCAGAGGTTGTTACGGGCGATATCACAGATGACAGGGTTAAAAAGCAGATCATTGAACTGAGCAAAAAGCGAAAGGTCAATATGATAATTGGCGGTCCCCCGTGTCAAGGATTCTCGCTAAAAGGCAAAAAGCTTGGATTAGATGATCCGAGGAACTTTCTGTTCAATGAATATCTCAACATTGTAAGTATATTAAATCCTGAGGTGTTCGTAATCGAAAATGTTAAGGCACTCCTGTCCACTTCCGCTGGATGGTTCAAAAATCAGATAATAGAGAAAGTTAGACGAATGGGATATCATGTGGAATACGGTGTGCTTACAGCTTCAGACTTTGGTGTTCCTCAGGCAAGACAAAGAGCGATTTTTATATGCTCTAAAAATAAACCCGTAACACTTCCGAAACCTACATGCCATGAAATGGTAACAGTTAGAGATGCTATCTATGATTTGGCATACTTGAATTCTGGCGAGGGCGAATTCGAGCAAGATTATGTTACAGAGCCTACAAGTGATTACCAAAAAGTAATGCGACAAGGTAGTAAGAAGCTGTATAACCACAAGGCATCTAACCATGCAGAAATAGCAATCAGAAAATTACAAATGATTCCGCCTGAATGCGGAAAAGAACATTTACCGCAAGAGTTGACAGGCAATCAACAGTTTAGCGGAACATGGGGAAGATTGAAATGGGATGCTGTTTCTCCCACAATAGACACAAGATTTGATGCATCCTCAAACGGTACGAATAATCATCCATTCTTGCATAGAGCTATCACGCCTCGCGAAGCAGCGAGAATACAATCGTTTGATGATAAGTTCGTATTTATCGGAGCAAAACTATATATTCGTCAACAAATCGGAAATGCAGTGCCTCCCCTTATGGCAAAGGCGATTGCAGATCAAATTTACGACATACTGAGTAAATAATTAACGGGAAGGATATAGGTGCAAATATGAATAACGAAATGGCATATTTGTTAGGAATGATAACAGGAAACGGTGCAGTTCAAAGAGGTCCTTCTGAAACCACCATTGTTATTGAGATTCCTCATAAAAAGTTAGAAACAGAGTTTAATAGAGATGTTGCTCTTTATGTAAAAGCAAGTATCACCGATATGAGGCAAGTGTTAGAGCCTGTATTAGGAACAAGCTTGGTGTTTAATCAAAATCCCAATGTTTCTTTTTTGTCGTTCAGAAAGAGAAACGAAGATTACTTGATGAGAGAAATTATACGCTATATCGGCGGAGCTACGTCGGCGGATAATGTGAGAATCTCACCCGAAGTCTTTTCGTTTACGCTTGATGAAAGAAAACAATTTATTCGTGGTTTTGCGGATGTAACTGGATACATTAGAAGAAGCAACTATTTCTTTGATAAAGAAGCTCACCGTGTTTATTTTGAAATTCCACACAACTGGGGCTTGGTTGTCGATTTTTGTAACATGCTGAAAAGTGTGGATATTCCCGTGCAAAACATCGACTGGGCACATCCTAACATGAGAGATGGTAAGCTTGTAAAATACAATCAGGGAAACCATGATTTTTGGAAGAAAGAACATCAGGTTAAGGTTTGGGCAGTCGAATATGAGCCTATTGGTTTTGCAGTTATACATAAGCAGGAGGCTTTGTCTGCTTTTGCTAATGAACATAGAGTTTGGTTGCAAGAACAAGGAAAGAATCCCGAAGATGTAACGCATAGATATTATTGGGATTCAAATGGCAAGGTCAAGGCTAAACCTCGTCATCCTGGAGAAATGGATACATTCTTGCCTGCTGAAATCAGAGGCATACACTTTGATTCTTGGAAAGATATTGCTAAAAAACTTGGATATAGCGAGGAGTCGTAATGTTAGAGGAAAAATTATATGAACCTATGAGAGCTTGGCTCGAACAGTATCTTCGCGATAAATATAAAAATGCGGAGATTATAACTGTTGATTCACATAGTGAGAGATTAGATAGAGTACTAGCTAAGTATGATGTGGTAAACGAGATGGCCAATGATGTTGATATTCAGATCGATGTGCTTGGCATTGTAAAACAACGAAATGCAGTTAAACTGTTTTTTATAGAAGCCAAAAAGACAAGGTTAACATTGCGAGATTTGGGACAATTATGGGCTTATTGCAAATTAGTGGATCCCGAAGAAGCATTTTTGTTAACTTCATCTGATTTGGGAAGCTTGAATAAGCTGCTAAATAGCTTTGGTAGAGAAGATCTCCTTGATTTTGGCGAAGGGAAGAAAATCAAAAAGATGCGAGTGGGCAAATGGGATGTTGTGAAAAACAGCCCCGCCTATCACTCGCTTATCCCAAAGATATAATTGTTAATAAAAAGGAGAAAAACTATGGACAATAACTATTGGAAAAACGCATATCAGAACACATGGGATGAATCATCTAAAAGAGAAAATTTTATGGTTGACTGGATTAAAGACAACGCTGGGCTTACAGCAGAAATCATTGGGCTTGGTGCTGGTACAAGTGATTTTATAGATGGCAGTGCAAGTGAAAATGGGTATGAAAAAGGAGATGCGGATCTACATATCATTAATACAAACATATACATTGAAGTCACAGGCCCTTTAACAAAAAGTGTATCTGTAAATAGTGCTTTGTGGTTTAGACCCGACAAATTTGAAAATGCCATAAGAAACATGACAAACGGACATGACACATTCTTTGCTCATCACTGCCCATCAGGAGATTTGTGGCGAATAATACATATTGATGATAAACTTGCTCAAAGATATCAAAGACATGAATTTCGTATAGTCACACCTTGGATCAGAGGCCGTCAGGAAAGATATGTTGAAATACCAAGCAATGATCTTTGCATTAAATCGTTGGAGTATTTAAAAGATTATTTGATAGGATAAATATAAACGAGTGATTAATATGGCAATATTAGGCAAAATAGAAAGAATTGATGATTTAAGAACAATATGGCCTCATGAGGCAAGAGATTTTTTAAAATGTCTCGCACAGTAAGAAAACCTTTCTTTGTTGAGTGACAATATAGGTATGGTAATTGATATTTTAAGAAGAGAAGCAATGAAAAAGTTTTTAGCTCAGTTTGAAGAATTTTGTCAAACACCCGGAATAGAATCAGGAAAGGCCCGCTCGTATGCAAATGCAATAGCATATCTGTGTGACTATTTAAACATCTCAACAATAGATGCAAAAACTATTAGCAATATAAGAAGTATAGAAAATGATGTCAACGATAAGAATAGTGCATTATATAAAGACCTATTATTGTTTTTGTCAAATCGAGGACAAAAATCATATTTAACCAAAGGGTATATAAAAGCCGCACTAAAATACTTCTTTAAGTTTGTGTGAAATATATGGTCGAAGTAGTAGCTGCACTGATCTGGAACAAAGATAGATTCATGATCTGCCAACGACCTGTGCACAAAGCGAGAGGACTCTTATGGGAGTTTGTTGGCGGTAAAGTCGAGCCCGGTGAGACGAAAGAACAGGCACTTATCCGCGAATGCCAAGAAGAACTTGCCGTGACGCTTTCTATTGGTGATGTATTTATGGATGTCGTTCATGAATACCCGGATTTGACAGTGCATCTAACCTTATTTAATGCAGCTATCCTTGAAGGCATCCCCAAAAAGCTTGAACATAACGATATAAAATGGATCACACCAAGCGAAATTTCAAATTATGAATTCTGTCCGGCGGATGTAGAGATATTGAAAAAGATAACAGAGGTTTTTCGTGATGATTAAGAATTTGGTGCATGATCCGATATTTCTTGCTGGAAAGTCGGAGACTGCGACAAAAGAAGATTTGCAGATCACACAGGATCTGATTGATACGTTGATCACGCACAGAGACAGCTGCGTTGGTATGGCGGCAAATATGATCGGTGTCAAGAAACGTATCATCGCTTTTCTTGATGAAAGTGGACGAACGCCTACATATACAGTGATGCTAAATCCGGAGATTATTAAGAAAGACGGAGCTTATAACACTGAGGAGGGATGCCTTTCACAACTTTATGGTCATCGTAAATGCAAGTGCTATCAGACTATCAAAGTACAGTGGAAACGGCTGAATTTCAAACTCGTATCAAAACATTTATCGTCTGGTCCGCACAAATTATCCAGCACTAAATTGATCATTGAATGAAATATTAATATAAGCGAATTTATACTAAAGGAAATTCTTTATGATAGAGTATACAGAAAACGAAAAACAGTTAAAAGGATATGATTTTATAGATTTGTTTTGTGGCATAGGTGGATTTCATTTAGCCTTGTCATCTTTGGGTGCTAACTGCGTATTTGCATCAGATATTGATAAAGAAGCATGTAAGGTATATGAAACAAATTTTGGATTAAAGCCACATGGTGATATTACAAAAATAGCAGAAGAAAAAATACCCAAGCACGATATTCTTTGTGCTGGTTTCCCTTGCCAACCTTTTAGTATTTCGGGAAATCAGCAAGGATTTGATGATGAGCAAGGGAGAGGGAAGTTGTTTTTCGACATCGTAAGAATTGCCAAATATCACAAACCTAAAGTGTTGATATTAGAAAATGTGAAGAATTTCGAAAAACACGATGGTGGAAAAACTATTAAAAGGGTAGAAGAAGAACTTAATGATATAGGATATACTTTTTTTTCTGAAGTACTATGTGCATCAGATTTTGATGTGCCTCAACAGCGCAAAAGAATATATATAGTAGCATTTCGAAATGACTTGAATATTGATACATTTGAGTTCCCACAGGGGCTCAACAAATTTAAAGTATTGAAGGATGTTTTGATAACTAAAGCAGAAAACAAAATCAAAGGTAATTACTATATCGATAGAGAATACACAATTAAAAGTAACCCAAAACGAAAAGAGAATAAATTGATTAGAATTGGCGAGATAGGTCTGGGGCGCCAGGGAGAAAGAATTTATTCAATTAACGGTCAAGCCACAACGTTATCTTCACAAGGTGGAGGCTTGGGCGGAAAAACAGGACTGTATTTGATTCGAAAAAAAGTGCGCAAGCTATTTCCACGTGAATGTGCACGGGTAATGGGTTTTCCGGATAGTTTTAAATTGTCACATAGTCAGGAACAAAACTATAAGCAATTTGGAAACAGTGTAGTTGTTGATGTTATTCAAGCTATAGTAAAAGAAGTTATTAAAAAAATCGAGGGATAAATTATGGGAAGTAAAGCTTCGTTTAAATTAGCATATTCAGCGTTGAAAATGTTTGGAAAGCAACTTTATTCCAATGTCGGTGCCGCTATATCTGAGTTGGTTGCTAACGGGTTTGATGCCGGTGCTGATGATGTCTATGTTGTAATAGATGCAAGAAACAAATCTGCTGCTACGGTAGAAATTTTAGACAATGGGTCAGGAATGTCTCCAGAACATATTGAAGAGAATTATGTAAAAATTGGATATAACAAAAGAGAACATGAAAAAAATGCTGACACTGCTATGGGTCGAAAAGGAATAGGAAAATTGGCAGCTCTTTATATGTCAAATAAGTTTATATTAGTTTCTAAGACGAAAAAAGACAAATGTTCTTCATGGGAATTGGATGTTACGAAAATCAAAAATGACGATGATGCGCCTGATTTGGTGCAAATAACGGATGTAAATTTACAGCAATCACAATGCTTTGATATTTGGAATTCTCAAAAAACAGGGACTTTTATATATCTTGAAAATGTGGATTTAAGAGGGTTCGGTCAAAGAGGATTAGAGTCGATTCGCAAGAGATTATCAAACTATTTCTTGTTGGACGAACTTCGAAAAAATATTTATATTATGGTAATCCTTGATGATGAGACTCCACGCGAATTCGTTAAAGTTGAGAAACAAATAGCCTTTAAGAATATGGTATGTATTTATGCATCTGATACAAGTCGTTTTGAAGATCTTAAAAGTAATATATTTTCGATAGAGTATACCAACAAACTTAAACAAATTAAAGAATACGAGGAAACAACTACAATAAAAGAACTCGAATCAGCTAAAGATAATTTTAATATTTCTGGTGAGATTACCGTTGACGGTATAACAAAAAAGTACGTTTTATCGGGTTGGGTTGGAGTCCATTGCACAATTGATGAGGATAAAGCCAAAAAGAATGACGATGCATATTTTAAAAGTACTTTTTATAATCCTAATCAGTTAAGGTTATACGTAAGAAACAAATTGGCAGTTGCTAATATGAGAGAATATCTTGGTATTAAGCAGGCCTTCGCAAACTATATCGAAGGTGAGGTTTCATTTGATATTCTTGATGACAATGATATGCCCGACATTGCAACGGCGGGACGGCAAGACTACGACACTGCGGATCCGCGCTTTTTAAAATTATGTGAATTACTAAAAGTTATAGGCGATAGCCTTGTGAGGAGTAGACAAGCCTTAGCGGATAAACTAAAAGATGAAAGAAATGCGAGTGATATGAAAATCTCTACCGCCGCAAAGAAAAACTTTGCGGTTGGTTTTGCTCAGGCAGTGCACAGATTACCTATCACACAAGCAGACAAAAGCGAATTAATTAACACAACAGTAAATCAGTTAGAGGGAGATGTAGAAGCCAAGGGACAATATACTGTGTTTATTTCTCATTCCAGTCAAGATAAATTTCTATCGGATTTCTTTTATCACTATTTGGTAAAAAGAGGCTTCAATGGTGATATGAAAGACTTGGATAATTGTGAAGTTTTTTATTCAAGTGCCGGAATGGATAAAGCTTCTATGGAGAGTTTGGCGAGCACAATTAGAGATTTCTTAATTGCTAAAGATAACGATGTGCTTATGGTTACTTCCTCAGGGTATAAAGACAGTGAGTTTTGTATGTTTGAGGGTGGTGCAGTATGGGCAACTAAAGCTGATAAACATAGATTGATTGCCATCGATTATGATACTATACCAAGTTTTTTGAAGAATGGTAGTCCAGAGATATGTTTTAGTGATACAGATAAAAACAGTTACCAGTTTAACGAGCAATTGTATGAAGATATATTAGCTGTGTTGACACGTATAATGATTCATCTTAATCAAAATAGGATTGTAAGAGGAGAAAAGGAAATATCTATTCCTGAGAGACCAAACTTTCCAGACAAAGTTGAGCTCAAAAAGACAGGAAAGACTATTAAAGATTATATGGATCCTCTGATATTAGAATACTGGGATACCTATGTGTTGGATCAGGTTGATGATTACATAAATTACCGTGCTGGAAAAAAACTTTTGCAGAAAAAGCTTGAAGAAACAGAAAGTGAGTTTTGGGAAGAGTATAAATCCAAAAAGTTAGCTTTGGCTGAATAAAGATTTTAGCAAAATTCTCTGGACTTTCGCAAACCTTTGTGGTACTGTTGTGTACTGCAAAGGAGGTGCGGATATGGCACAGATGAGTTTAGAAGAATTATACCGCGGAGAAGGTGCGGGAGAAAAGTACGGTATCTTGGGAGAAGTTATGAAAGACTTCCTCCAAAATGGGCGTCCGTCGGAATACGACGAGCGTACTTGGCTTGAAATGCTGCTTGTCAAGCACGCGCTGATTACGGCAGAGAAAATGAAAAATGAGGGCGACACGGTGTCGGGTATGACCGATGATGTGTCGTCCTCTTCTTATGTGAGGTGGGACGATGACGACGCTTGAAGATCTGTACTACGGCAATATCGTTCCGCACGAACACAGTTTTAAGCGCGGGAGTGCTTACAGCGAAGTGTTGAGCTATGTTATTCGGCATCAGGACAGCTTGATACCGACGCTTACGGCTCAGCAAAAAGAAACCTTTGAAAAGCTCAAAGACTGCGAGGCGGAACTGCACGGTATGAATGAGCGCGAAGCGTTTATCAGCGGCTTTAAGCTCGCGGCGAGAATCATGACCGAAGTGTTGTGTAAACCGTCAGAGGATTGAATAAGCAGAAACAAGGCCGAGCCGATTTTGCGGTTTGGCCTTGCGATTTTCAGTTCGACACAGCACGGTTAAAATCTGCACCGCAGAAAACAAAGAAAACAGTATTCCCGCAAAAGCGCCGGAATATACACTGTTGACGCAAAAACTTGACAGAATTTTTCCGGTATGTTATACTGCAAGTAAATAAAGCAACCGACAATTGAATACACATATTTCTGTTTTGAGTTTCGGACTCGCACTTACATAATCACCGATGCAGATCAGCATCGGGATTGAGTGCGGGTCTTTTTGTTTTGCAAAACAGCAGTCCTCTACATAACATGGCGAAAAACCGTGTGAATTTAACAGGAGGAAAAACCAATGAAAGAATCTGTTTACACCGCTTATGAGGATCTGCCGTTGTTCCTTAATGCTGAAACGGTAGCCAAGCTCCTCGGCATCTCCATCTCAAGCAGCTACGAGCTGATGCACGAGAAAGGATTTCCGTCGTTGCGTATCGGCTCACGGCTCATCGTACCGAAAGAGAAATTCCGCGCATGGGTCGAAGAAAAGACGGGAGGCAGCATTTGAAATTCACCCGATATCCAAAGCGTGATGCGATCCGGGATTATTTTCCTCTGCCGAATGTAATTTTCAGCTTAGGTCTCAGCACCGGTGAGATCGCAGTGTATGCGTATCTGATGTACTGCGAGGACAGGAAAACATTTCAATGCCATCCGAGCTACAAAACGATCGGGAAAGCTGTCGGCATGAGCAAAAACACCGTTAAAAAATATCTGGACAGCCTGATTAAAAAGCAACTGATTACTGCCGAGCCAACCTCAGTCATTACCCAAAACGGAGAAAAACGCAACGGCAATTTGCGCTATACAATACGCCCGATTAGGGAAGCATTGGAGCAGTATTACGAGCAACAGCTGATACGGCAGCACGAAGAAGTTCGGCGTCAGGCGGCTTTGAAAAAACTCGCTGAATTTGACCGCAAACATGGGAAATCGGTGGTTTGACGGCAGTTTTACGGCTCGTCCGAAAATAAGCAGGAGAAAGAGTTGGGGTCGCAAGCGACCCGCAACTCGATTCACAGCGGACGGCAACGCCGACCGCACAAGGGTTTGTGCGGTTTTTGAGGGCTATTTCTGAAAAGGCAATTTAGGGGTTGCTCGAATTTTAACCTCGCTGATTTAGGGGTTGCGAATTTTACCGCAAATTTAGCTGGATATTCCGCCATGTATGTGGTATTGTGTGTTCGGCTGGCGAGAGCCCTGCTAGGAGGTGATACCATGGCAAAACGAAGACCGTCGGGAGACGGTATGGTCCGCAAGCGCGATGCCAACTGCCGCACAGCTTTACAGCGGGCGGTGCAGGAGGGCTTAATTCGCACCAATCCCGCCGTCGGCTGTAAGCTGCCACCGAAGAAAGCACGGGAGATGCAGGTGCTCACGCAAAAAGAGATTCTGCGGTTTCTGCATCAAGCAAAGGAAGAAGGCTATTATGAATTCTTTCTGCTGGAGCTCGGCACGGGGATGCGGCGCGGTGAGATATTGGCGCTCAAATGGAGTGACCTGAACTTCAAAACAGGAGAGCTTCGCATTGAACGACAGGTATATATAATCAAGGCAGAGGTGATTATATCGGCGCCGAAAACAAAAGCCTCAATACGCACTGTTATTCTGCCGCCGTCACTCCTCAAAACTCTCGCAGTGTATAAAGAAACGGTGGATTCGGAATGGATGTTCCCGTCACCGACGGATAACGGCAGACCGAGAAATCCGTCATCGGTTAGAAAACGGCTACAACTGATCTTGGAACGGGCAGGCTGTAAAAAGGTGCGCTTTCACGATTTGCGCCACACCTTTGCTACCATGGCGCTGGAGCACGGTATGGATGTGAAAACGCTCTCGGCAACCATCGGCCATGTGTCATCTGCAACCACGCTGGATATCTACAGCCACATCACCGATACCATGCAGCGGCAGGCGGCGGTGCATATAGACCGCAAAATCGGCGGTACAGACGCCCAAATGCCGACAGAAAAGCGCGAGGAAAGGAAAGATACCACCCCGGTCGAATTCACGCCGTACAAGCCCAAAATACGCAAGCCTGGGACGGGCTGTGTCACCATGATTAACGACCACCTCTACGAGGGACGGTACACACCAACCAACGCCTACGGCAAGCGGGAAAGCCACAATATCTATGCGAAAACGCGCGAGGAATGCGAAGAAAAGCTCGCGGAAATGATTGCAGAGGTTAAGGCGAAAATTAAAGCTGAAAAGGAACGGATCAAGGCAGAGCAGTCAGCATAAGAAAACACCGCTACGGAAACAAAATCCGTGGCGGTGTAAATTCTGAAAAAATGAAATGTCTGTTGCCCGGCATCTCTTTAGAGGCCATTGGAATATACTGTTAATTGTCTATGCGTTTTTGTAAATTTGCCGATAACTTTGTAAAAACAAGATTATATGGATACCATCTGATATCTGGTCTACATGACATTGTCATTCTACAAATGGGTTGTGCGTCAACGAGCTCTTTATTTGCACTTGTATTAATTTTTATCAACTCGTTAACCATAAGATTTTCATTAAAGATCATATTATGGTTAGCAATAATATCATTGCAAATAGCAGAACGCATTTGCGATTCGTTCTCATAGCAGAAAATTCCACAAAGAATCTGTAATTTATTAATAGCCGTTTTTTTTATTAGATAATCACGATAGGTGCTTAAAAGAACACAGAGATTTAACCATTCCTCACTGTCCTCTTTAGAAGGAACATTATAATTCACTATCGTAAAAACAACTGTTGTTGAGCCGAATGATGAATAATTTATATTTCGGTCTTCGTAAATGTTACTGGTGTCAAACATTTTTTTAATAAATTCGCGGAATTTATTAATTGTAGAAGTTTCTCCATAAGATACTTCAAGTTTAATTTTTGCAAAAGCAACGAAGACCTCACGCTCATCTGGTTTGCATTTTTTCCAGCATTTTAATCCCTGCGCAACATCATAAAAATTCACAGAATCGTCAAGGTATTGATTTTCAGTTTTACGGGATTTCTCTATGATTTCATAATGATTTTCCCTGCGCTGAATTTCAAACTGCTTTCCATTTGCTTTGAAAGCAGGAAAGCGATCTGCTTTTTCGTCATTGGTTTTGATACTGCAACAGATTAGATTGTGATCTGCGGTTTTACCGCCCCTTGATTCCGGAAGAATGTGGTCAACATTCCATCCAAAATTACTGTTTCTGTCGTTGTAGGAAGCTTTGGCAATTTCTCGTCCGGCAAAGTCAAAAGCCTTTTGTCTTTTGCCAAATTGCTTTACCCACAATCGATTTGCGGTTTCTTTGTTAAGCTCCATAGTTTTGTTCATTAAATATACCTCTTTCTAAAGTAGTTAAGAAGTATAATCCGTATTTGACCTCCTTTTTTATTAAGCAAATACTCTGAACGACACATAGGGCAACCTATTGCTGAAACCTCAAAGGGCAATCCTTATAACAGCTTAACTAAGGATTTGTCGATCATCTTTTTACTAATGCAAAAAGTATTTAGATTTGCTTACTTATATTATAACCAAGAAAGTATATGCTGTCAATGCTACAACAGATTGAATGCTCAAAATTTGGGATGCAGTAGACAAAGAATAGACCGTTTTTCTTTTATTACACATGCACCAATAGATTTTATAAAAAGTTCGCCATTGTCAAGTAAAATTCGATTTTACTTGACAATGGTTGGTTTTTCGCATATAATAATATCATGGAAATGTAAATAAGGAGGTGCAGAACAAATGAAAAACAATCCTGTTGTAAGAAATGCTCTTGCTGAATTTGAAGAAAATGAATTGATTATTGCAAGCAAGCTTTATAAAGAAAAATTATTTGATCAGATTAGTGAGGCGGCTTATTATAAAACGTTGCAAAGAATGTGTGAATCAGGCGAGCTTATTAAGATTGCAAAAGGCACATATCATTTACCAAAGGTAGGTAAATATGGAATAGTTCCGCCTTCGGAAAAAGAAATTATTGAGACTTTTACTGAGAATGAGACAGGAACGGTTGTGGGTTACTCCTTATACAATGTATTAAATTTGACAACGCAGATATCCAAAACGATTACGGTTATGTCTTCTGCGATTGAGGGATTAACAAAGTCTATCCGAAATGTTGTAGTCTATCAAATGCCGTTGAAATTCTCTAAAGAAATTACGAGTATGATTCAGGGATTAGAGGTTCTGCAAAACTTCAATACGATACAAAATATTAACTACTCTGTATTTATAAAATATACAGAAGAATTGGCATCTTCATTTAATACAAATGCATTTGAAGAAATTATTTCAGCTAAATCCTATAAAAAATCAACCATATCATTTTTGCATGAAATACTAAACTACTATAGTGTACCAAACAATTTGAACGAGTATTTATCAACTCTTTCGGAATATAAGCACCCGAAAATGGAGGAATTATATGAAGCTGCACGAGTTTCCCAATGAGTTTAAAGACTTAATATCTATCGTAGCCGCAGATAAGCATTTGCCTGAGTCTGCCATAGAACGTGATTATTATATAGTATTGCTGTTAAAGAATTTAGCCGATAGTGAATATGTTGAGAAGTGCGTATTCAAAGGCGGCACATCACTGAGTAAATGCTATCCCGGCTCCATTGAGCGTTTTTCTGAAGATATTGACCTGACATACCTTGGCATGGACGAGAGTGATAAGATCTGCGATAAGACGATCAAGAAAATTGAAAAGGTTATGACCGTTGGTGCTGATACAGAAAAAATTGATGCCGAACGGTCTAATCGCAGTAAAAGTATGTTTGTCTGGTTCGGTGATAAAAGGAACCGTGTAAAACTTGAAATCGGCAGCAGTGTTCGTCCTGATCCATATTCTAAGAAAACTCTTAAAACATATATTCAGGAGTTCCTTGAAGAACATGATGGAGCGGAAGACATAGCAAAATATGAACTTCAGGAAGTGACCTTGAATGTGCTGAATATAGAGCGCACCTTCGTCGATAAATTGATGTCTGTAAAACGCCATGCTATTTGCGGAACTATTGAGAAAAAGGTGCGTCATATTTACGATGTGGCAAGACTGTTCGCTCTGCCGGAAATCCAAGCTTTTCTTGAAGACAAATACGAGCTGAAACGCTTGATTGATATTACAAAGCAGACGGATTCTTATTATCTTGAAAAGCGCAATATTAGTGAGGAATATGATCCTATCGGTGGGTACGATTTTGATTCTTGGAAACTTTATCTGAACGGGCGGGTTCGTTCAACTTATGAGAATCTGCATAAGGAATTGCTCTATACCGATAAGCAGCAAAGCTTCGATGACGCTTTGGGTGCGTTTACTGAAATTAATGAGATATTAAAAGGCATAGGCGAATAGATATAGGTCAAAATTGGGGATGCAGTAGACAAAGAAAAGGATTTAAGGGCATGAAAAAATCCTCTGAAACCGAGCCGTTTCAGAGGATTTTTGGTCGGAGTGGCGAGGCTCAAACTCGCGGCCTCCGCATCCCAAATGCGGCGCGCTATCAACTGCGCTACACCCCGATAGTTATTAAATTGTGGTCATGTAAGTGGTCAAATCTGTGGTCAAACACATTTTTGACCGCTATTTTTTGTTTTCCAAACCGCCCGAAATCCGCACGGTTGAAGGGTTTTCGGCGGTTTTCGCTTTCGTGCGGTGCGAACACCGTCTATGCTCCCAAACCACCCGCGCTCCCAGCTGCGCCACACCCGGATTTATTTAATTTTTTGTGATTTTGGTATCTGTGGGATACTATGTGGTCGTTGTCATTTTTGGCAACTCTTTAGCAACACCCTAAAAACAACACATAACATTATATTAATTGACGGCAGGATTGTCAAGCAAAATTTGCGGCGGAGCAGTTAAAAACCGCTCCGCCGCAGGTTTTATAAAATATCAAGCGAAAAATGTTTTCTTTTTGCCCTTTGCGTTTCTCGGATATTCACGGATTCGGGTTACATATTCAAGATTTACGGCCTCAAGGCTGTCCTTGCGCTGTACAATAATTCCTCCGTCCGCAACGTCGGTTATGATTCCTTGAATATTATCGCCGTTGCTTGTTACGGTGTAAATAATACATTCTTTTCCAATAAATTGCTTTGCTAATTCTTTCATAACATTTTTCTCCTTAGAATTTTTCTTTTTATCAATTATATGTTTAATAAGCACTGCTCTTTTACGCCGCTCGATTGCCGGAATTATTACGGCAATCAGCAGCAGAAATATAATCATAGAATATTCCAATTAAATTTCCTCCGTATTAAATAAAGGAATTTTTTATTATTAAGCGCATTATACCATTTCCGTAATTTTTTAGCAACAGTTTTTACAGAAAAACTAATGTGTCGGTGAATGTCACATTGGGTTTGTTGTATTATTGCACTTGCCGGGAGGGATAAAAATGCGGGAAAACGATAAATTGCTTTATAAAACCATGAAATCGCTTCTTAATGAAAGGCTGTCGGACGCGGAGGCTCAGTCGCTTAAAGACGACGGATTTATTATTAAAAATCCGACAAGGAAAACTGCGGTTATGATAGCGCTTTATAAAAAAGCTACAAGCGGCGATTTGGCGGCGATAAAAGAGCTTCGTTCGATAGTCAGTGAAAAAGACGGCGAAAAACCCGGTAACGGCAGATCGGTGGTGATAATTGACGATATCGGAAATTAAGCTGTCCGAAATTATCGGCGGGGGATATGACGATTTTTGGAAATGCAAAAAACGATACAGAGTGTTAAAGGGCGGCAAGGGCTCGAAGAAATCTTCAACAACAGCTCTCAATTTTATTTACAGGCTGATGAAATACAAAGGAAGTAATCTTCTTGTGGTGCGGCAGGTAATGAACACGCACCGTGACAGCACCTTTGCACAGCTTGAGTGGGCACAGGAAAAGCTTGGCGTTACGCATCTTTGGAAAAATACGGTTTCTCCGCTTGAAATGGTTTATCTGCCGACGGGACAGAAGATAATTTTCAGGGGCTTTGACGATGTGTTAAAGCTTGCCTCCGCAACGGTGTCAACGGGTTATCTTAATTTTGTCTGGATTGAAGAGGCGTTTGAGATAGCAAGCGAATCGGATTTTGACAAGCTTGACCTTTCGGTTCCGAGGGGTAAACTTGAAGCGCCGCTTTACAAACAAACTACCGTTACCTTTAACCCGTGGAGCGGTTCGCATTGGCTTAAAAAGCGTTTTTTTGACACAGACAGCAAGACTGTTGCCACCTTTTCGACAAATTATCTTGATAATGAATTTCTTGATAAGACAGACCGCGCGGTATTTGAACGGATGAAAAAAACGAATCCGAGAAAATATGAGGTTGCGGGGCTTGGAAATTGGGGAATATCAGAGGGCCTTGTTTATGAAAACTGGACTGTCGGGCGAATCAAAATTCCGGACAGCGAAAGGTACAAATGGAAAAACTTTTACGGTCTGGATTACGGTTACACAAATGACCCGACGGGCTTTGTGGGGTTTGCGGCTAATCCGATAGACAAAGAAATGTACATATTTTGCGAATTCTGCAAAAAGCGTATGCTAAACTGCGATATTGCCGAAGCAATCAAAGCTTTGGGGCTTTCAAAGGAACGCATACGGGCGGATTGCGCCGAGCCGAAATCCAATGATGATTTAAGGCGGCTCGGAATATCGAGAATTACCCCGTCTGTAAAGGGCAGGGACAGTATTTTAAACGGCATTGCCGCAATCAACGAATACAGAATTACCGTTGATCCTAATTGCGTGAATATGATAAGGGAGCTGTCCTCTTATATTTACAACGAAAAGTCTGGAGAAAACGGTATACGGCAACCTAAGGACTGCGATAACCATTTATGTGACGCTATGCGGTATGCGTTTGAGGATGTAAAGCATTTCAGACCGAAAAAGGAAGACAGCAAACCCCAAACGGCAGAGCCTGAAATTAAACGGTCTGATTTTAACGGAGGATGGGATATATGATTATAGCAATAGCTTTTTTATTGGCTTTAACGGCATTTTTACTCGGCTTTGTTTTCGGGACCCTGTTTGTTCCGGCAGTTAAGACCGTGAAAACAGTGAAACCCGAAAAAAACGAGCCTGAGCTTGAAAAATTAAAAAAAGAATATGAGAATTTTTTATCTTACGACGGCAGTGAGCAGCCGTAAAACGAAAGGAAGGAATTAAATTGAAAAACACAGAGATTGAGAACACCGTCATACCGGACGGTGAAGCTGAAAGCGAAGTGGCGGCAGAGAAGGAAACCATACCGAATGAAGCCAAAAAAATATTCGTTCCGGTGAAATTTAACAAGGAAATCAGAAACTTAGAGCTTGAGGAAGCCGCTGCTCTTGCTCAAAAGGGAGTTAAATTCGACGCTATCGCAAAGGACTATGAAAGCCTTAAGCGAATAGCCGCTCAAAACGGTAACAGTATTTCCGGCTTTTTGTGCGAGCTTGAACAAAGCATTAATGAAAAAAGAAAAAAGGAGCTTGCGGAAAAGTGCGGCGGAAACGAGGAAATTGCCGAATATGTAATGAAGCTTGAAAACGGCACAAAGAACGATACGGGTTTTGAAGAGCTTAAAAGGGAATTTCCGAAGTTTGCCGACATTTCGGATGTACCCGATGAGGTAATCGAAAACTCAAAGCTTAAGGGAACGCTGTTGCTTGACGAGTATCTGAGGTATCTGCATAACGAGAATAAAAAGGCCGCCGATGCAGCTGTACTTCAAAAAAATATCGCTGATTCAAGCATCGGCTCGCAAACTGACTGTAAGGGCGGAACAGACCCCGAAACAGCCGAATTTTTAAAGGGCCTTTGGAGATAAATTATTATAAATTTAAGGAGAAAAAATTATGTCTATAAATTCAATCGAAAACGCAACAAGGTATTCAAACGAACTTGATAAAATGTTTGCCCAGAAAAGTGCCACCGGCTTTTTTGCCGATAATGCTCTTGCAACAAAGTTTGTAGGTGCAAAAACCGTTATTATTCCGGATGTGGATTTTCAGGGTCTTGCCGATTATGACCGTGACACAGGCTTTACAAAGGGCGCGATAACGGTTGCAAACACCTCGTACACTATGAAAATGGACCGCGCACGCTCCTTGCAGATAGACCGAGAGGATATGAGCGAGACAGGTATTGCAAATCTTGCCGGAAAAATACTCGGCGAATATGTAAGAACAAAGGTTGTTCCCGAATGTGACGCTTATGTAATTTCAAAGCTAGCGGGGCTTGCGGCTACCCGTTCAAATCTTGTGAACGGTACGGTTACAAAGCCCTATGAGGCTCTGTGCAAGCTTATAAACGAGGTTCAGTCTGTTGTAGGATATGACGAGGAATTGGTTGCCTTTGTTGACAGCTATATGTTTGCCGCCATTCAGAACAGTACCGAGCTTTCAAGAATGATAACTGTTTCCGAATTCAAGCAGGGCGATGTTACATTAAAGGTAAACTCAATCAACGGTGTAAGCATTATACCGGTCGTATCCGAAAGAATGAAGACCGCCTACACTTTTAATAAGGCGGAGGCAGGCGGATTTGTTCCGGCTTCGGGCGCCCGTGAGGTATATATGCTTGTTTGCCCGAAGAGCGGCGCTCATCTTGTGAAAAAGACCGAAAAAATGAGAATATTTACCCCCGAGCAGAACATTGACGCTGACGCTTACAAATTCGATTACCGTATCTACTACGATATTTTCGTAAAGAACAGCGGTCTTGACGCGGTTTGGGCATGGTTGTCGCCTGCGGTTACAATTTCCGCACAGCCGCAGAACGCAAGCGTTACTGCCGGTAAAATAACCGGAAGCCTTACGGTAACAGCCACAAGCTCCGGCACACTTACATATCAGTGGTACAAGTGCGACGACGCTAACGGCCGCAACGCGGTTAAGGTCAGCGGAGCAACGGGTGCGTCATTGACTATACCTACCACGCTTACCAAGGGCACATATTACTACTTTGTAAAAATCATAACCGACGGAATTGCCGGTATGAATTCAAATATTGCCAAGGTTACCGTAGCCTGACAGTAAGGGCAGGGGGAGGGATCGCTCCTCCTCCTGTTTTAATGAGCAAAATAAGGAGGTAAAAAATTGAAGGACACACCATTCACGGTTTTTAATGAATATAATGATGCCGTAAGCTTTAAAGCATCGCTCGGAAAACGGGGAATGTATGAGCAAAACCGCATAAATGAGAGATTTTATGTCGGAGACCAGTGGTACGGGGCAAAGTGCGGTAACGACAGACCGCTTGTAAGACACAATGTGATAAAGCGAATCGGTGATTTTAAAATGTCTCAGATATTAAGCGAGCCGATTTCGGTGACCTTTTCGGCAGAGGGTGTACCCGTAACCTCTTACGGGAAAGGTGAAATTGCCGAAATAAATACGGTAATGTCCGCTTTAAGCGACTATTACAATGTGACTGCGGAAAGGGTAAATTTAAACGCGCTTAACGAAAAGGTTTTAAGAAATGCGTATGTCACGGGGAGCGGAGTTATATATACCTACTGGGATTCGAAAATCAAGACAGGACTTTATGCCGACCCCGGACGGCGTATGCCTATAAAAGGCGATATAGCATGCGAGGTTTTAAATATTGAAAATGTATTTTTTGCCGACCCGTATATGCAGGATATTCAAAGGCAACCGTATATTATTATTTCAAGCTGCCGTGATACGGCTGAGGTTTTGCGGGAGGCCGGTTGTTACGGCGCCGATCCTTTAACGCTTAACAGTATAGAGGAAGACTCGGATGACGGAAAGACCCTTGTGCTTACAAAGCTTTACAAGGAATATAAGCCGGACGGCAGTTATATAATTAAAAGTGTAAAGGTTACCGAGCACGCCACGGTAAGACCTGCCTTTAATACGGGACTCCGTTTATATCCTTTAGCGGTTTTTTCATGGGAAAAAAGATCGGGACTGGCTTACGGGGAAAGTGAGATTACATACCTTATACCGAATCAGATAGCCATAAACAGAATGATAACCGCAAGCGTATGGTCCGCAATGACAACGGGTATGCCGATGATGATTATAAACGGCGATACCGTTCCCGACGGAATTACAAACGAGCCGGGTCAGATAATAAAGGTTTACGGCAGTAACGAGGATGTTGACGGAGCGGTAAAATATGTAGCTCCGCCCGATTTCAGCAAGAATTTTGAGAGCAGTGTGCAGTCCCTTATAGATAACACGCTCACGCAAAGCGGAGCGAACGAGGTGGCGCTCGGAGACAGCCGTGCAGACAATGCAACCGCGCTTATGACAATGAGAAACGCCGCTGTTATGCCTCTGCAAATTATCAAAAACAGATTTTACTCCTTTGCCGAAGAAGTATCCCGAATATGGGCGGATTTTTGGATTACCTGCTACGGAGAACGCCAAATAAAGCTGCACGACGGAAACGGCACGAAATATGTTTTATTTAACGGTACTAAATATAAAAACCTTATAATAAATTCCAGAGTAGATGTGGGAACCGGTACAATGTACAGTGAGCGTGAGTGTGTAAATACGCTGATTACGCTTTACGAAAAGGGAATTATAGACCGTAAGCAGTTATTGCAGAGAATGCCCGACGGAATAATAAAGGACAGAGACTCTTTGCTTGCAGAGGAGGAAACAAAAAATGAAGGGACATGACATATACAACAGAGCTTTGATTTTGCTCGGTTACAGCGGTGAAACGGCAAATCGTTTAAATGAAGATGCGTTGGCCGAAAGAGGTAAAGAGCTTATTAACCAGCTTCTTTGCGATTTCGGTGACCTGCATATTGAATTATTGTCTGATGAATTGGCGGTTTCAAAAGAAGTTGCCGACGCATTGTGTTGCGGCACCGCAATGCTCTTATCATTGGCTGAGGGCGACGGCGGTAAAAACGCGGTATTTACACAGCTGTATGAAGCTAAACGGGCGAAAGCGCTTGCAAATGTGAGCATAATTGAAGACAGGCTCCCGAGAGAGTATATGGGGTGACTGTATGAAATACAAAACGCTGAAGCAATCCGATAAAAAAGTCCTTAAAATTAATAATTTATCGGGCGGCGCGGATTTTTCAGATCCCCGTTCGCAAATCTCTCAAAAAAAGCTTTCAAATGTTTTGAATATGGCGTACACGGACGGCAGAATTACCGCAAGACCGGGATTATATGCCGATACGGCAAGTGTAATTGAGTCGCACGCGCTTGATTACAGTAATATTTATACATATGAGTTTATCGGCGGAAAGGTCTCTGTAAACGGAGAAAGCAACGATGTTGTGGGTGTTATACAATTAACGGACAATTCCTTTTATTATCTTAAAATTTACTTTATAGACGGCTCGGGCAACAAAAAATATACGGGTTCGATTAATTTTCTCCGCTATTCGGACGACAGCTTTTATCAGCCCGGTAAGGTTGTTTTCTACAATGCATCACCCGTTTCCGGCGGCGGAATATTTGCGTTTGTAACAACAAAAAATATATATAATGTCAAGGAAACAAGCTACAGAATATACGAAATAAGCACTGACTTGTCCTCTTGGAATCAAATCACCGATTTTTATATACCCACGGTTTATATTAACGGCAGGGGAACCCGTTATGAGGAGGCAAAGGTTCAAGGCAATGCATTTACCGGTCAGCCGAAATTTCTTGAGTCTATGAATATGCTTACCAATCGATTTAAGTGCTATTTCACCTCTGACGGATCTTCTTCATGCTTTCGTCTGCCTTTTTCGGGACTTTCGGATGATTCGGTTATTTGCCGTGTTTACGGGGCTCCGAACTATTATGTTGATTGGGTGATAGGAGCAAATACAAGCTCAAAGACAGAAAAGTTTTATTCGGTGGATATAACGCTTAATGTTGACCGTGAAAAAGGAATTATATATTTCAGTGTGCCGTCAGGCGACTATGAGATACCTTCCGCAAGGCTGTATCATGAAAATAATATATGCGTTACCGCAAGCAAGATTACAGAAAACTCGTTTTCAAAGGGCACTGTTTGCACAAGCTGTGCGGTAAGCGGTTCGGGATTGGTCTTTTCGGGAGGAACCGACGGCGACAGAATTATAAGCGTATCACCGAAAAATCCGCTTTATTTTCCGTGTGATTCTTCAGCTGTTGTGGGGGAAAAAGGCACTAAAATAACAGCGCTTGTTTACCACAAAAACAGTATATACGCTTTTAAAAAGAATGAAGTATATTCTGTAAAAGTTAAAAAGGGCGATATAATCAGTTCCATTTCATTGCTTGCTGATGATGACGCAGTTTTTTACGATGACGATACATTTGAAATTTCAAAAATCTTCGGTAAAACAGGATGCGAAAGCGAGAATTCCTGCACGGTTTATAACGGATATCTCACATGGTTCGGTTCTGACCGCAAGGTATATAAACTGGATTCATCTTATAAGGTGACGGAACTTTCCGAGGATGTTAATTCCAAGATAGACAGTATCAAGAAAACCTCTTACAGCAGAGGCTTTTCGGCGGTTCTCGGAAAATACTATGCCTTGATTATCGGCTACAAAGCGTTTATAATGGAGTACGGAAAGAATAAAGAACCTTGCTGGTATTTGTGGGATTTCGGCGACATAAGAGTTATCGGAGTTTATAACAATTCTGCCGAATCGAGGATTTTATGTGCCGGAAGCGACGAAAATGCCTTATATACGGCAAAGCTTTCGGGAGATAAGGATATTGATATAAGGCACGAAAGGTCGCAGGACTCGCCGACGCTCAATTCAGTAAATATACCGTGCAGTCTTTCTACCGCGCATTTTGATTTCGGAAGTCTTTGCGAAAAAAAGATATTAAACAGTATTCTGCTTTCGATTGCAACCGAGGATTATGTAAAAATATATATAAACAGCAAATATTTTGACAGAATAAATCTCTCGGGCAATCGGGCGGATTGTGTTTGCGGTGCGCTTAACACGGTAAAGCTTATTCCGCATATGTACGGATTAAACTCGGTTTACATAACACTTGAATCGGACAAAGGATTTTCCTTAGGCGAACTTGATATAAGCTACGAAAAAACTCAAAATTAGAACGGAGAAAAACAATGAAAAAGATCCTTGCTGTTTTGCTTACAGCCGTACTGCTTGCCGGATGCGCAGCCGGCACACCGAAAAATAACAAAAGCACCGAGGAAGATTATACTACAGGCAAATATCAGGACACGGCGGTAAGGGGAGTATGGATTTCTTTCAGTGAAATAAATTCAATGTTACAAAGCCCCGACGGCTTTAAAGCCGCGTTTTCAGCGGCGGTTTCAAACTGCTCTGAGCTCGGAATAAATGAAATATATATTCATGTAAGAGCGTATTGCGATTCGCTTTACCCGTCGGAGCTGTTTCCGCTTACGGATGACGCAAAGGGTCTTGATTACGACGCCTTTGCTTATGCGCTTGAGCTGTGCCATTCTGCGGGGATTAAAGTACACGCATGGATAAATCCGTATCGGGTTCTTTCAAGCAGCGATGATATAGATAAGGCAGGACATGACAGTCCTGCCTACAAGTGGCTGAATGACGACGATGCTGATAACGATTTGAATGTTATAAAATATAAAGGCATATATCTTAATCCCGCACAGGACGAGGTAAGGGAACTTATAATAAACGGTGTAAAGGAAATTGTTTCAAAATATGCGGTTGACGGTATTCATCTCGACGATTATTTTTACCCTACCGCCGACCCCGAATTTGACAGAACAAGCTACGAAAAATACTGCGCCGATACACAAAAACCGCTTTCTCTTGCGGAATGGCGCCGTTCAAATGTGAATATGATGATTTCGGGATGCTATAACGCCGTGAAATTTGAAAACAAAAATACCGAGTTTTCAGTAAGCCCTATGGCGTCTGTGGATAAAAATTATAATGAACTGTTTGCCGATGTAGGGGAATGGATAAAATGCGGATATATAGATTACATAATACCACAGCTTTATTTCGGTTACGAATATCCCGAAGACGAGTTTAAATTTGAAAACTTGCTCAAAGAATGGATAAAGCTGTCAAAAATAAACGGGAGTGTCGGGCTTAAAATAGGTCTGGCGCCCTACAAAATCAATCCCACACTTGAGGCTGATAAGGCGGAGTGGGAAAACGGGACTGATATAATAGCCCGTCAGGCGCTTGAGTGCCGGAAAAACGGCAATGTGAGCGGATATGTTTTATTTTCGTATTCGTCGCTGTTTTCACAAGAAGAAGTAAACACGCTTCAAAGGGAAAATCTTAAAAATGCAATAACAACAAAATAAGCTTAAAACACGGGAAAGATGCCGCTGTGAATTAATTAATTCACGGCGGTATTTTGTTTTTTCGGGTTGTATTTTTGCTTTATTATTCCAAATATGTCGATATTTGTGGAAATATAACAAATCTTGTTCGGAAATTTTTTCCTTGCTTTCAGACTTTTAACAAAAATAGCTTGAAAACTAACAAAAAAGTTGCTATAATAAAACCGTAAAACAAAAATCCCGTACCGTATTGGGAAAATGAAGAGGTGCAGCATGAAAGAATTTAAAAATAAATTCGTTTCCGGAAAGGCTTTTGACGCCTATAAATTTCTCGGCTCTTTTTTAAGAGGAAATACGGCGGTTTTTCGGGTTTGGGCTCCTAATGCAAAAACGGTTTCCGTTGTGGGCGATTTTAACGAGTGGAATCCCGATACCGACTGTATGGAGAATATCGGAGACGGCATTTGGGAAAAGAAAATAAAGGGTCTTAAGCAGTACGATATTTACAAATATGCGGTTACGGGACCTGACGGAACGGTTATACTTAAATCCGACCCATACGCAAGACATTATGAAACAGCTCCGTCAAATGCTTCTAAGCTTTATAAATCAAGTTATAAATGGAATGATCAGGAATGGATTTCGCATAAAAACGGAATTAATATATATGAGTCCCCCGTAAATATCTACGAGGTTCACGCGGGCTCATGGAAACGCTTTGAGGATGGAAATACATACGATTATGTAACTCTTGCCAAAGAGCTTTCGGAATATGTTAAGAAGATGAATTATACCCATGTTGAGCTGATGCCGATAACGGAATATCCGTATGAGGGCTCGTGGGGATATCAGGTTTCGGGCTATTTTGCGCCGACCTCACGCTACGGCACGCCCGATGATTTTAAAAAATTTGTGGATATAATGCATCAGAACGGAATCGGCGTAATTCTCGATTGGGTTCCTGCTCATTTTCCAAAGGACGGATTCGGTCTTTACCGCTTTGACGGAACGCCTTGCTATGAATACGCAGACCCAAGAAAGGGTGAGCATAAGGAATGGGGCACTGTGGTGTTCGACTACGGCAAGCCGCAGGTTAAAAGTTTTCTTATTTCAAGCGCAGTATTTTGGCTTAAAGAGTACCATGCCGACGGACTCAGAGTAGACGCAGTCGCTTCTATGCTGTATCTTGATTACGGCAGACAGGGGGGCGAGTGGATTCCCAATTCCTACGGCGGAAGAGAAAATCTTGAGGCGGTGGAATTTTTAAAGGAAGTAAATTCGGCTGCGTTTTCGGCAGACCCGTCTGTTATGATGATAGCGGAGGAATCGACCGCTTGGCCGCTTGTGACAAAGCCGCCGCACGACGGGGGACTCGGGTTTAATTTCAAATGGAATATGGGTTGGATGAACGATATGCTCCGTTATATGTCGCTTGACCCGTATTTCCGTAAGGACAATCACGATTGCCTTACATTTTCGTTCTTCTATGCGTTTTCAGAGAATTTTATTCTCCCCATATCTCACGATGAGGTAGTACACGGCAAATGCTCAATGATAGAGAAAATGCCGGGCGAATATGATATGAAATTTGCGTCTCTCCGTGCTTTCTATGCCTATATGGCGGCGCACCCCGGTAAAAAGCTTTTGTTTATGGGACAGGAGTTCGCGCAGTTTATCGAATGGAATTACAAAAACGAGCTTGATTGGCTGTTGCTTGATTACGACGCACATAAGAATATGCAGCGCTATGTGTCCGAGCTTAATAAGCTTTATTTAAAGACCTCGGAATTTTGGGAGATTGATTATTCGTGGGACGGCTTCGGCTGGATATCAAATGATGACAATACTCAAAGCATAATCGCTTTCAGGCGTATTGATAAATCGGGTAATGAAATCATAACCGTCTGCAATTTCGTGCCTGTTGCCCGTGAAAACTACCGTATCGGTGTTCCGAAAAAAGGCACATATAAGCGTATTTTCTGCTCGGAAAGTGATAAATACGGCGGTACGGCAAGCGCAGGAGCTAAGAGCTATAAGAGTGAAAGCGTGCCTATGCACGGCTTCGAAAATTCGATTGCGCTTGATATACCGGCAATGTCGGTAAGCTATTTCAAGGTGCCGGCGGCAAGAACCAAAAAAAGTAATAAATAAAAGACTTGTACAATAAAATTAATTGTTACTTGAAGTCTTAAAATTCAGTGTGTCAGGAGTGTTACAATGAAAAGCAAAAAATGCGTTGCTATGCTTCTTGCCGGCGGACAAGGAAGCAGACTCGGTGTATTGACCAGTAAAATCGCAAAGCCTGCCGTTCCTTACGGCGGCAAATACCGTATTATTGATTTTCCGCTTTCAAACTGCGCTAACTCGGGAATTGACACTGTCGGTATTCTTACGCAGTACAAGCCGCTTGAGCTTAACGATTATGTAGGCTCGGGAAAGCCGTGGGACCTTGACAGAACAAGCGGCGGCGTTCATATACTTCCGCCGTATCAGGGTCAGCAGGGCGGAAATTGGTACAAGGGAACCGCAAACGCAATATACCAGAATATTGAATTTATCGAACGCTATAATCCCGAATATGTGCTTGTGCTTTCGGGCGACCATATTTACAAAATGGATTATTCCAAGATGATAAAGGCTCACGAAGAAGCTAAAGCCGCCTGCACCATTGCAGTGCTTGAGGTAACTATGGAAGAAGCGTCCCGTTTCGGTATAATGAATACCAAAGAAGACGAAACCATTTACGAATTCGAAGAAAAACCGAAAAATCCGAAAAGCAACTTAGCTTCAATGGGAATTTATGTTTTTACCTGGCAAAAGCTTAAAAAGTATCTTACCGAGGACGAGTCCAACCCCTCCTCGTCAAACGATTTCGGCAAGGATGTTATACCCTCGATGCTGAATTCGGGTGAGCTTTTAAAGGTTTACCGCTTTAACGACTACTGGAAGGATGTGGGAACGGTAAATTCTTTGTGGGAAGCAAATCTCGATTTGCTGAATCCGAAAATCGACCTTAATCTTGCCGACCAGAACTGGCGTATTTACTCACGCACGACAGGTATGCCGCCCCAGTACATTTCCGATACCGCAAATGTTGAAAACTCTCTTGTGACAGACGGCTGCGAGGTTGAGGGCAGACTTGACTATTCCATACTTTTCGAGAATGTAAAGGTGGAAAAGGGCGCAAGCGTCGAGTATTCGCTTGTAATGCCCGGCGCTGTCATCAAAAAGGGCGCAAAGGTTCGTTACTCAATAATAGCGGAGGACGCCGTAATAGGCGAAAATGCCGTGATTGGCGAGGATCCCGCTGTTTACGGCTCCGAGGATTGGGGAATTACGGTAATAGGAGACAGGCTTACTGTCGGTAAAAAAGCCGTTATTAAGCCTGACAGAATGATAACCGAAAATGTAAGAGAGGAGGAAGTGAAATGAGGACTTCGGCAGTTGCGGGAATAGTTTTCGCAAATATTAACGATAATCTCTTGAAAAAGCTTACAGCCAAAAGGTCTTTTGCGTCGGTTCCCTTCGGGGCAAGATACCGTATAGTTGACTTTTCGCTTTCAAGCCTTGTAAACGCCGGCGTATCAAGCGTAGGTATTATAACAAAAGAAAATTACCGTTCGCTTATGGACCATGTGGGCAACGGGGTCTATTGGGATCTTGACCGCAAAAACGGCGGACTTTATTTGCTTCCGCCGTACCTTACAAGCGGAACAAAGAGATATACCGGCACGGTAGACGCTCTCCACGGCGCTATCGATTACATAGACAGGTGCAATGCGGAGAATATAGTGCTTTGCAGAGCCGACTCGGTAGCAAATGTCGATATCGGTGCGGCGGTTGAATCGCATATCGAAAAGGGCGCCGATGTTACATTTGTTTACCACAACGGCGAGCCGCCCGTTAATAATGAAGAAACCATATATCCCTTATTCGGAAGCGGAAAGCGGATAAAGGAAATGAAATTCGGACTTAAATCGTCTGAAAAGACCGATTATTGTATAGGTGTTGCGGTTATTTCAAGAAAGCTTTTAATGTCGCTTGTTACCGAAGGGTACGAGGACGGTGCGGTAAGCTTCACAAAAGATATTGTGGCAAAAAACATCGGTAAGCTTAAGGTGTACGGCTTTGAGCATAAGGAATTTGTCAGGGTATTTGACGGTATGGATTCTTATTATAAGGCAAGTATGGAACTGCTTAACTCCGATGTACGCCGTCAGCTTTTCAACAGTAACCGACCCGTGTTTACAAAGACCCGTGACGATATGCCCACACGCTACGGCACAAAATCCGAGGTTAAAAACTGCTTAATTGCGGACGGTTGTGTTATAAACGGTACCGTAAGAAACAGCGTGCTGTTCAGGGGCGTTACCGTGGAAAAGGATGCGGTTGTTGAAAATTGTATTTTAATGCAGGAAACGGCAGTCGGCGAGGGTGCGCAGATAGATAATGTTATTGCAGACAAAAATGCCGTTATCGGTGAAAAAATGGTGCTTAAGGGCACACCGGAAAAGTGTTTCTTTATTAAGAAAAATCAGGTGCTTTAAAAACAGAACAGATTGGAGATTAACTATGAAGGTTTTATTTGCATCAAGCGAGGCGTATCCGTTTGCTATGTCAGGCGGTCTTGCCGATGTGGCAGGCGCTCTGCCTAAGGCATTAAGGCGCAGACTTATAGGCTGTCGCATTGTAATGCCGCTTTACAGCTCAATACCAGACGAGTTAAGGGAAAAAATGAATTTTATAGGCAGTATTACCGTCTCCGTTGCGTGGAGACGCCAATACTGCGGAATATTCGAAGCTCATCTTGACGGAGTTATTTATTATTTTATTGATAACCAGTATTATTTCAAGCGTGACGGTCTTTACGGCCATTATGATGACGCTGAGCGTTTTGCGTTTTTCTCACGCGCGGTGCTTGATATAATACCTCATATAGGCTTTAAGCCCGATATTATTCACTGCAACGATTGGCAGACGGCTCTTGTGCCGGTGTATCTTAACGCAATGTACCGCAGCGATGAAACATACCGTGACATAAAAACCGTATTTACCATTCACAACATACAGTATCAGGGCAAATACGGCAAGGAGCTTAACGGCGATGTTATAGGTCTTCCGCCCGAGTGTGAAAGCCTTGTGGAATATGACGGCTGCGTAAACTTCTTAAAGGGTGCAATACAGTGCGCGGATAAGGTTACTACCGTTTCTCCCACATATGCCCGTGAAATACTGGAGCCTTATTATTCACACGGACTTGACAGGATACTCAGTCAGTTTACCTTTAAGCTTACGGGCATTGTGAACGGAATTGATTGCGATGTTTATAATCCCGAAACAGATAATCTGATTTATAAAAATTATTCGGTTGACGATATTGCGGGAAAGGCGTATAATAAGAAAATGCTGCAAAAGGAAATGGGACTTCCGGTACGGCCGGATGTACCTGTTATCGGCATTGTTACACGCCTTGTCAAGCATAAGGGTCTTGACCTTGTAAAATGTGTGTTTGAGGAGCTTTTAAAGGCAGACGTGCAGTTTGTTATATTAGGCTCAGGCGAGTGGGAGTTTGAAACCTTCTTCCACGGCGAGGCAGAGGCTCACCGCGATAAGGTAGGTCTTAAGCTCGGCTTTAACACACAGCTTGCGCATAAGATTTATGCCGGTGCGGATATGTTCCTTATGCCGAGCCAGTCCGAGCCCTGCGGCTTGGCGCAGCTGGTGGCTCTGCGCTACGGAACTGTACCGATTGTAAGGGAAACAGGCGGTCTTAACGACACCATAATCGACAGCGAAAGCGGCGAGGGCAACGGTTTCACCTTTAAGAACTACAATGCTCACGAAATGGAAAACGCGGTTTGGCGCGCTATCGGCGGATACGGCGATAAGAACGGCTGGGACATTCTTCGCAAGCGTTGTATGCAGTGCGATAACAGTTGGGGAATTTCCGCAAACAAATATATCAAGCTTTACAAGGAAATTCTTGGGAAATAGCAGTAATTCTTACTTAGGGGATAAGGTATGGATATTATCAAGTCAATTATTCTGGGCATTATCGAGGGCATTACCGAATGGCTGCCGATAAGCAGTACGGGACATCTGATTTTGGCAGACGAGTTTATTAAGCTTGATATGTCAAAAGAATTTATGGAAATGTTCAATGTTGTAATACAACTGGGCGCTATTCTTGCGGTAGTGGTTATTTTTTGGAAAAAGCTCTGGCCCTTTACGCTTGATAAAAGTAAGGGCTACAACTACATAACAAAGAGCGGCGGAATAATAAAAAAAGATGTTATGGATATGTGGTTTAAGGTAATTGTAGCAATGTTACCTGCCGCAATTGTCGGTATTCCGTTCGATAATTTATTTGAAGAGCATTTCCACAATTATATTGTGGTTTCGGCGGCGCTGATAGTTTACGGTATTCTTTTCATAATCATCGAACGCCGTAACGACGGTAAAAAGCCTAAGATAAACAGCATTGCGGATATATCCTACAAAACAGCGCTTATAATCGGATGTTTCCAGGCGCTTTCGCTTATTCCCGGTACCTCACGCAGCGGTTCGACCATTCTCGGCGCTATTATAATAGGCGTTTCGAGAGTTGCGGCGGCTGAATTCAGCTTTTTCCTTGCCGTTCCCGTTATGTTCGGCGCAAGCCTTATAAAGCTATTGAAATTCGGATTTTCATTTACGGGCGCGGAGCTTGCCGTGCTTCTTGTGGGTACTCTTACCTCGTTCTTGGTTTCCGTTGTTGCGGTCAAATTCCTTATGAACTATGTAAGAAAGCATGATTTTTCCGCATTCGGCTATTACAGAATTGCGCTCGGCGCCGTGGTTTTGGCGTATTTTCTTATTGCGAGGTAAATTATGAAGCTTTTTATTGCCTCCGATATACACGGTTCGGCTTATTACTGCGAAAAAATGTTAAAAGCGGCGGAGCGTGAAAGGGCTGACAGACTTTTAATTCTCGGCGATATTCTGTATCACGGTCCGCGCAACGATCTGCCTAAGGATTATAATCCGAAAAAGGTTATTGAATTGCTTAATCCGCTTAAAAACAAGTTGCTTTGCGTCAGGGGGAACTGCGACGCGGAGGTTGACCAGATGGTGCTTGATTTTCCCGTGCTTGCGAATTATGCCGTTATACCCGTGAGCGATAAATTGATATATGCCACTCACGGTCACATATATAATTGCGACAATCTTCCGCCAATCTGCGAGGGAGATATATTGCTTAACGGTCATACCCATATACCGAAGTGTATTCGGTATGAAAGCTTTGTTTATATGAACCCCGGTTCCGTTTCAATTCCGAAAGAGAACAGTCCCCACAGCTATATGACGCTTGAGGACGGAGCTTTCACTTGGAAAGCTCTTGAAAACGGGGAAGTATATAACAGCTTTAAAATTAATTGATTATAAATTAACGGGCAGATTTCGTCTGTCCGTTTTTGTTGCATTTTTTAATTCCCTGTGATATAATAGGAATTAAAGGTGATAATAATGATGATTTCTACAAAGGGTCGCTATGCGCTGCGTGTTATGACAGACCTTGCGCTTCACGTCGACGGCTATATTCCGCTTTCGGATATTGCCGCAAGGCAGGAGGTATCCTTAAAATACCTTGAAGCGATAATTTCTTCTTTGAATAAAGCAGGCTTTGTCGAAAGCCAAAGAGGGAAAAGCGGCGGATATAAGCTTAGTAAAAAGCCCGAGCAATATACGCTTAAGGAAATTCTTGAGGCAACCGAGGGCGAGCTTGTTCCTGTAAATTGCGCTTGTATTACGGGCGAGGGCGACTGCAAACGGGCGGAGCTTTGCCCGACTATGCCGGTTTGGCAAAAGCTTGATAAAATAATATCCGATTATCTTGAAAGCGTAACGCTTAAGGATTTACTTTCGGAAGAAAAATAAATTCCTATTGACTTTATAGGAATTATATGTTATATTATTAACACAGTGATAAAAAGGATGTGAATTGTTTAATGAAGGTTTATGCAGATAATGCCGCCACCACAAGAATAAGCGATACCGCATTTGACGCTATGTTACCGTATTTCAAGGAAACATACGGTAACCCGTCAAGCCTTTATACATTAGGCCAGAAGGCACAGGAGGCGCTGTGTGTCGCCCGTGAAACAATGGCTCATTATCTTAATTGCGATATGAAGGAGATTACCTTTACCTCCGGCGGAAGCGAGGCTGATAATCAGGCTATACTTACCGGTGCTTATCTCGGTGAGAAGCAGGGTAAGAAGCATATTATTTCTTCGGCTTTTGAGCATCACGCAGTTCTTCATACGCTTAAAAAGCTTGAAAAACAGGGCTTTGAGGTTACGCTCCTGCCCGTACATTCGGACGGCTTTGTCCGCCCCGAGGAGTTAAAGGCCGCTATCCGTGAGGATACAGCGCTTGTAACTATAATGTACGCAAATAACGAAATAGGCACTGTTCAGCCTATAAAGGTGCTTGGCGCGGTATGTCACGAAAAAGGCGTTCTTTTTCATACCGACGCAGTTCAGGCGGCAGGTCATATAAAAATTGATGTCAAGGCGGATAATATAGATATGCTTTCTATGTCCGCACATAAATTCCACGGTCCCAAAGGCATCGGTATGCTTTACGCGAGAAAGGGAATTAATCTCTATACGCTTATCGAGGGCGGCGCGCAGGAAAGAGGAAAGCGCGCCGGAACCGAGAATGTACCGGCTATTATGGGTATGGCGGCGGCATTTAAGGAAAGCTGTGAAAATCTCGAAAAAAACTTTGAGTATGTAAAGGGACTGAGAGATAAGGTTGCCGCCGAGCTTTCAAAAATTCCTCATTCCAAGATTAACGGCGATATAACCAAAGGCCTTGCGGGAACGCTTAATATGTGCTTCGAGGGAATTGAGGGCGAATCGCTTTTACTCTTGCTTGACGACAGGGGAATAAGCGCCTCGTCGGGTTCAGCCTGCACATCGGGTTCTCTCGACCCGAGCCATGTTTTGCTTGCTTTGGGACTTCCTCACGAGGTTGCTCACGGCTCGCTCAGAATTTCGCTTAGCGAGTACAACACCGAAGAGGATGTAAACCATATCATTAAAAATGTACCGGAGGTTGTGGCTTATCTGCGCTCAATGTCGCCGGTATGGAAAGATTTAGAAGAAGGGAAGAAACAGTATGTTATACAGTGAAAAGGTAATGGATCATTTCAGAAATCCCCGTAATCTCGGTACTATTGACGACGCCGACGCAGTCGGTGAGGTAGGCAACGCAAAATGCGGCGATATAATGAAAATGTATCTTAAAATTAAGGACGGTATAATAACCGATGTAAAGTTTAACACCTTCGGCTGCGGTTCCGCCATTGCGACAAGCTCAATGGCTACCGAAATGATTAAAGGTAAGCCCGTAACCGAGGCTTTAAAGCTTTCAAACAAGGCGGTTGTTGAGGCGCTGGACGGACTTCCGACTCATAAGATACATTGCTCTGTTTTGGCGGAGGAAGCGGTCAAGTCCGCGCTTTTCGATTATTACCAAAAGCATCCGGAACTTGAAAAGCCGGAGGGCTTGACGGATTGCGCCGCTTGCTCGGGCGGATGCTGTTCCTGCCATTAAGCCGTATTTAATTTTAAATACAGCCGCATTTATGCGGCTGTATTGCAGTTTCTCGATAAACCCCGAAACTTATTTTTGCGGCATTTACGCCGCATCTGTGTTTTTACGCTGACATGTGCAGCGGAAAAACACCTTGTAAGCGAAAAACCGCTAAATAAGCGTTTTTTCAAGAGCACAGGGGTGGTATTGGCGGGGATAGAGTGCAGCCCGAAAATCTCTGATTTTCGAGCGAACGGCATTTCCGACCAAGAGCGTGTCGACTTTTTCGACACGCTCAAGTACAGCCGCATTTATGCGGCTGTACTTTTTTAAATATAAAAAGCAAAACCGACAAGCCTTATAAAAGACCTGTCGGTTTATGGTGGAGACGAAGAGGATCGAACTCTCGACCTTACGGATGCGAACCGTACGCTCTCCCAGCTGAGCTACGCCCCCGTGGCAAACTGCCGTGTATGCTTACACAACAGTACTATTCTACTCGTTCCAATACTTTTTGTCAAGTGTTCTGAACGAAATTGCCGAAAAAATATGCTCTTTTTTTATAATTTCCTCGTTTGACAGGTCTGCGATAGTTCTCGCAACCTTTAAAATGCGGTCGTAGGTTCTGGCAGACATACCAAGCCTTTCAAAGGAAAGCTTCAAATATTTTTGAGCCCCGTCATCCATAACACAGTATTTTTTAAGCATAGATGAAGTAAGATGTGCGTTACAGGTTATGCCCGTACCTGCATATCTTTCGATTTGCAACCGTCTTGCTTTATTTACACGCTTTTGTATTTCGGCGGAGGATTCACCGGGAGCCGCAGAGCTTAAATCACTGTAATCTACAGGCGGAACCTCTACATGTAAATCAATTCTGTCAAGCATAGGACCCGATATTCTGTTAAGATATTTTCTTACCGCGGCAGGCTGACAAATACATTCGTGCGTGGGATGACCGAAAAATCCGCAGGGGCAGGGGTTCATAGCGGCGACAAGCATTACACGGCTCGGATATGTAAGAGTGCCCGCAACTCTCGATATTGTGACCTTTCCGTCCTCAAGCGGCTGACGGAGCGCTTCCATAACATCACGCCTGAATTCGGGAAGCTCGTCCAGAAACAAAACGCCGTTATGCGCAAGCGAAATTTCGCCCGGATGCGGCACAGTTCCGCCGCCTGTTATTCCCGCAACCGATACTGTGTGGTGAGGGGAGCGAAACGGGCGATTGCGCACAAAGGGGTCATTTTTGTCAAGAATACCCGCAATCGAGTGAATTTTCGTAGTTTCAATGGATTCTTCAAATGTCATTTCGGGAAGTATGGTCGGAAGCCTTTTGGCAAGCATACTTTTACCCGAACCCGGCGGACCTATAAGAATTATGTTATGACCGCCCGCGGCGGCAACCTCAAGCGCTTTTTTTGCGGCGTATTGCCCCTTTACATCACTAAAATCAATATGCGAGGTAACATCCGTAGGGGTAATATCCGTCCTCGGTTCGGGAGTCAGGGTATTAATGCCCTTAATATGCTCTATAAGCTCTTTAACGGTGCTTATACCGTATACATTAATTCCGTCTATAACCGCGGCTTCGGCGGCGTTTTCGGCGGGTACAAAGACATTTTTGATTTGGTTATTAAGCGCTGTAATCGCTATTGCGAGTATTCCGCCCGACGGGCGTACTCTGCCGTCAAGTGAAAGCTCACCGACAAATATACTGTCATTAAGCTCGGCTTTAAGCTGACCCGAAGCCTTTAATATCGCTATCAATACAGGCAGGTCGTAAATCGAGCCTTCTTTTTTTAAATCGGCGGGAGCTAAGTTAATTGTTATACGGCTTACGGGGAATTTATATCCGCAGTTTTTAATGGCGGCTCTTACCCGATCTCTCGATTCCTTAACGGCGGCGTCGGGCAGACCGACAATATCAAAAGCGGGCAGACCTGTGGATATATCAGCCTCAACCTCAATCATATAAGAATCAATACCGAATAAGCCTACGCTTTTCAGCCGTGAAAACACATTTGCCGTCCCCTTATTTACTCAAATACAGCCATTATTATACAATAAACCACAAAAAATTGCAACATTATAATAATTTAGGCTGCTATGACAAAAAACACTTGATTTTATGATTTAAGTATTGTATAATGACTTGGTAATGTGTTCGCCGGTGTGTCGGAATTGGCAGACGAGACAGACTCAAAATCTGTTATCCGCAAGGGTGTGTGGGTTCAAGTCCCACCACCGGCACCATCTAAACTCCCAAACCTATATGGTTCGGGAGTTTTTTATCGTTTAATCAGATGGCTTTTATAAATGAAATTTTCTGTATGATATGAAAAAAATTCGTTCTGTCATATGCCGCAGGCATAGTTCACTCATTCCGCGGGAACGAATTTCGTTGAAAAAGGACTTAGCAAACGCTAAGTCCCTTTTTCTGTGAAGACAGGACAATAAAGATGTTTTTGCGTTTTCGCTGTCTTGATTTGAACA